>Ga0182011_10000006_pt1 | contig 209912 bp, 192 predicted proteins | sample 711E1DmetaG_FD_120481 | JGI IMG/M metagenome (GOLD analysis project Ga0182011, IMG submission 120481) | Permafrost microbial communities from Stordalen Mire, Sweden - 711E1D metaG | ecosystem: Environmental > Terrestrial > Soil > Wetlands > Permafrost | place: Sweden: Stordalen | collected...
GGGCCTCTTTTCCGGTTTATTCCGCACGCTGCCCAGAGAAGATTGGAAAGCATCTGCCGGGAAAGTTTCTTCCCGCTTATTTCCCGGATAGTCTGTCTTTGTTGTAGCGCTCTTGATACTGATCTGCCCCCCTCGACCCTGGGTTTCGGTAAGTCGACCGGGAGCAGAACCTGTGAAGGCCCTGAACGTTTTTCCATAGAGGCGGCTCGTCTGGGAGAAGATGACAATCGTTGTCCATTCGTGCTGAAAGATACCCGACCGCAACGCCATAATGTGCGACGATTCAGTTAGAAAGGCAATCCGTGCGAAGGGCTCCGGTTTATGGCCACAGGAATGTGGATTGGAAACAGATGGAATAGTCGCTATCTTAACCGGCGCGCTGAAAAATTACCGGCGTACGCCTGCACGAAAGAGGCGGAATCGAAGGAACAGGCGGACGACGTTCAGAGCAGGTTTTCGGGATTGTGGATTAACGCCAGTGACAAGAAGGAGGGAATTCCCTGTGAGCAGGAAGAGCCTTCGCACATACGATGCCTATGAAACGAGTCGGATGGTGCTGCTGCGCGGCAAGCCCCTTGCGTCTTTCAAGAGCCGCGGAGCGGCTTTCGCGATAGATTTCTTTCTTGTATTCTTGGTTTTTTACTCCCTCCTGAGGCTCGGTATCTGGCTCGCACCCAGGCTTGGTATGGTTCTCCAGGATGATATCCATCTGGTGTTTGACTTCACCCACTGGTACAGCCTAGTTTTTCTTGTCATATACTTCACGCTATGGACCTACTGGACGAACGGTCGGTCCGCCGGCAAGTGGCTCTTCGGGATCCGGGTCATCTCTATTGTCCGCGAGCGGATGACCCTGTGGAATTCCCTGGAGCGTTCTCTGGGATATGGTGCATCCTTTCTGGAGTTCGGCTTCGGGTTTCTCCAGTATTTCATCCACCCCAACAGATGCACGGTGCATGACCGCATCGCCGAAACCATTGTAATCAAGGATCGGGTAAAGAACGTCGAATCGACCAGATGAGCGTCAGTCGCCACTGAACACTTCCGTGCAACTTTTGTTTATTTGCACTGTATCGCCTGATGAGAAGAGAGGAGGGAACATGCCGCTCCCTCTGTGCGGACATTGCGTCTTTGCGCTTCAATGGGTAAGTTTAGGCGGCGCGTTCGGCTGACAATCCGCCTCTTTGCCCCGCAGGACTGTTCCTCCACCACACAACAAAGGGATGCTCCAATGAGACAGTGTGCTTGTTTGCTTCTCCTGGTCACCTCCATGACCGCATTCGCGCAAAAATTCGAGGGGCTGGCCCCCACGCCCCCGATGGGATGGAATAGCTGGAATATGTTTGCCGGGAATATCAACGAACAGTTGATAAAGGGGGTGGCAGAAACCCTCCTTTCGGACGGGATGCAAAAAGCGGGATATACCTACATCGTGATCGACGACTGTTGGGAGGCAATGGCGAGAGACACGATGGGAAACCTGGTTGCTGATCCCGCGAAGTTCCCCGGGGGGATGAAAGCGCTGGGTGATTTTCTCCACGCGAAAGGGTTTAAATTTGGAATCCACAATTGCGCCGGAACGCAAACATGTGCCGGGTTTCCCGGGGGACGCGGACATGAATTCCAGGATGCCCGGACATATGCCTCCTGGGGCGTAGACTACCTGAAATATGACTGGTGCAACCATGGTACCGCGAATGCGGAAGAGACGTATAAAACCATGCGGGATGCGCTCCACGCAGCAGGTCGTCCTGTGGTCTTCAGCCTGTGTGAATGGGGAAACAATCAACCCTGGTTATGGGCGACGAAAGTCGGCCATCTCTGGCGGACCACAGGCGACATAAGAGATTGCTACGACTGCCAGGGTGTGTATGATATGGGGTGGAAAGTCATTCTGGACAAACAGGTGGGTCTGGAAAAATACGCGGGGCCCGACCATTGGAATGATCCCGACATGCTGGAAGTCGGCAACAAGGGTTTGTCGCTTGGCGAAGCCAGAGCTCATTTCAGCCTCTGGTGCATCCTCGCAGCACCGCTCATGGCCGGAAATGACGTGAGAAATATGTCCAAAGAGGTCCGCGACATCCTGACGAACAGCGAAGTCATAGCCATCGATCAGGACCCCCTGGGAAAGCAGGGCTACAGGTTTATCGAGAATCCCGGGAAAGAAATATGGGTGAAGGAACTCTCGAACGGTGAGTGGGCCGTGTGTGTGCTCAATGGCGGCGACAACAGGATGGAAATGCACCTGAATTGGAACAATCTCCCGTTCCTCAAGGGAACGTTTCGCGTGAGGGATATCTGGAATACCAAAGACCTCGGAACGACGAAAGAGGAATTTGACGGTGTGATTCCATCACATAATGTTGTCCTGATGAGACTCGCGCCTGTACGATAGACCCTTTATGCTCAGGAGGAAACATGGCTACCTGTAAGCGTCGTTGTTTACCCGGGGCAAATGGCCGTCTGATCGCGTTCCTGCTCGCCCTGTCACCGGCGATGCTGTCCGCCCAGACGGGCAAAGTGCTTGACGATCTCTCTCTGGACAGCAAAATTCTCGGGGGTGAGCGCAAATACGCCGTGTATCTCCCGCCCGACTACGCGACTTCGCAGCGCCGCTATCCGGTCCTGTATCTTTTGCACGGGGGCGGCGATGACCAGACGGGGTGGGTGCAGTTTGGAGAGGTCTTACATATCGCCGACAAGGCTATCAACGAGGGGTACGCGACGCCGATGATCATTGTGATGCCCGACGCCAACACCGGGCGCCGCGGCTACTCGAACGACATCAGGGGAGAATGGCGGTACGAAGACTTTTTCTTCGAGGAGTTCATTCCCTTCGTGGAGAAGACCTATCGGATAAAGGGGGAAAAGCGGTACCGGGCCGTGTCCGGCCTCTCCATGGGAGGTGAAGGGACGTATCTCTATGCGTTGCATCATCCCGAACTCTTCTCGTCAGCCTGCCCGTTGAGCGCAGGGACAGGTCCCTTGACGCCGGCCGAAACGAAGAACAGCGTGGCCCGGTTCGCCCAGCCCGTCACCGGGAATCCTCCGGACAGTCTCGCAATCGAAGCGTATTACAGAAGCCACAGCGTACTGTCCCTGGTCGAGAATATGCCTGAGGACCGGAAGAAGGCCGTCCGGTGGTACATCGACTGCGGCGATGATGATTCTCTGATCGATGGGAACTGCCTTGTGAACAATGCCATGCATAAAAACGGCATTCCCCGTGAATTCCGCGTTCGCGATGGCGGTCATACCTGGACATACTGGCGGGCCGCACTCCCTGAGGTACTCAAATTTGTCTCCGATGCGTTTCACCAGTACTGAGGTGGCAACTCCGCGGCAATCCTCGTGTGGAAGATTTCGGCCCATCTCAAATCGCGCAGTTTCGACTTTCTGACCTCTCGTGCGAGGACGTCATGCCGGTCTCATCTCCTTGTCGATTTCCCTCCCCGTGCTGACGACAAGGTCCGGGAGACCCAGTATGTCCTCCACGGTCGTCCTGAAATTCACCACGCACGCGCGTATTGCATATTTCCCCTGAACGATGGCATTGGAGGGATACATCATTCCCCCTGACTGGATGCGGGCAAGGACCGCAGTGTTGAGTTTGTTCAGGTACTCCTCGCCGCTCCTGTCCGCGCCGCGGAGATCTGCAGGGACGTACCTGAACGTGGCGATGCTCAGGTTGCATGTGAGCGGCTCGATTTCCGGGTGCGACCCGAGTGATCTGAAGAGCTCCGCTGCAATTCTGCAGTCTTCCCGTATCATACGCTCATACCCTCCCCGCCCCGCCTGACGGAGGGCAAGCCAGACTTTGAGCGCCCTGAACCCGCGCGAGTTTTGAAGTCCGAGCTCATAAAAATTCGTGAGCCCCTCATCGGCATGCTCATCGAAGCGGTAATATGCCGGGTGATAGCTGAAGGTATCCAGAAGAGCCTTCGGATCGCGGACAAGTGCGCATCCCGCTTCGAGGGGAGCGTAGAGCCATTTGTGCGGATCGACAGCCAGCGAATCAGCATCCCTGAGCCCCTTCAGGTCGGCGGATGCCTCGGGGAGAGCCGCGGCGAACCCGCCGTACGCCCCGTCGACATGAAACCAGAGGTGGTGTTCCCGGCATATCGCTCCGATCTCCAGGAGAGGATCGGTTGCGCCCGTGCCTACTGTTGCCGCCGCTCCAACGACCATGAGAGGTATCATCCCCCCCTTCAGGTCCGCGCTGATCTGCTTCCGGAGCGCCTCCGTTTCCATGCGTTGATTCTCATTCGCAGGGATCCACGCTATCGCATCGTGCCCAAGCCCGAAGAGGTCAGCGGCCTTGTGGATCCAGGTATGCGTTTCGGTCGAGCAGTAGATCCTCAGCCGTCCCGGCCTCGTGTCTCCCACACCTTCTTTCCGAATATCCCAGGGGATTTTCGCTTTGCGCGCCGCGAGGAAGCAGACGAAATTCGCCATATTCCCCCCGCTCACGAGTATCCCCCCGCAGGAGGCGGGGTACCCGATCATCTCCGCGATCCATCGCACGGTCTGACGCTCAATCTCAGTGGCGACAGGCGACAGGTCGTACGCCCCGACGTTCGGGTTCACCGCAGATGCAAGGAAGTCCCCGAGGATCCCCACCGGCGCAGCGGGAGAGGTGACGTATCCCCAGAACCTGGGATGCCCGTTGAAGAGCGAATGATCGAACAGGAGTGTCGATACCTCGCTGAGGAGCTCTTCGGCCGGCGTCCCCTTTTCGGGGAACGGACCGCTTCCCAGAAGCGAACGGATCTGGCCGGGTCGTTCGGCGCGGGTGACAGGGTTCGACCGATCCTGTATCCATGCGAGAAACTCCGCGATCCGATCGACAAGCGCGTGTCCGATTTGCCTGAACTCATCGGGACTCATGTCAAGCGCTGCATGGCGGCGGGGAATGTCGTTCATCGTTACTCCTCTTCTGGGGTCGGGTAATGTAGGGTCGTAACTTCGGAAAAACAAGCCGGAATACGTTTCCTGTTGTCCATGACGGGATTCGTATCTATATTTCCTTGATTCGACAGGTGCTCCTCACACGAATTCCAAACAAAAACATTCCTCAGGTAACTTCATGCCCTACCCCCCGAAACTGGAGGAAGAGATCGGTACGCTTCAGGAAATGCTCGAAACCCCGGCCGTCTTCCCTCCCCCCTGTTTTGTCACAATGAATGGGAAGTTCACCGACTACGAATCCCGCTCCTCCCTCACCGTGACCTTTCCTGTCACGGAGAACATGCTCAATCCTGTCGGGGCGATGCAGGGAGGTTTCATTACCGCTGCCCTCGATAATGTGATGGGTCCGCTCAGTTATCTTGCAATGAGAAACCCGGCATCGACTCTTGATATCCACACTCAGTATGTCCGCGCTGTCGTTGTCGGGGACACGCTGACTGTGACTGCGCGCGTCGTTTCCATGGGACCGGCGACGCTGGTCATGACCGCCGAGGCCCGGAACGCGCGCGGAAAGCTTGTTGCGACGGGAACTGCCAACGCGATCTCGGTAGGAAAGGGGAGCCGGCCGTGAGGGGGAACGGCGGGGTTTGCCGTGTCATTCCGCGTCTGATGAATCGCTTCACGCGGCGGTGATCTGTCGCAATCGCCCGCCGAGCGCCAGCATGAACAGCAGAGCCGCGGCGATCGCGAACACCACCGGTGTGCCGGCAGATACCGCCTTGTCCGTCGTTGCAAGGAAATCGATCGCCGGCGTGTGATGGGCGGGTCCGATATACCAGAATGCCACGTAGAACGCCTCGAATGTCTTGCTCGTCCCGCTCCAGACCCCGAGCGCGACCGCGAGTGACGGGATAAAGATCGCACCGGCGACAATCGAAAGAAAGACCGCGGTCTCTCCGCTCATCGCCAGCCTTAAAAGTATTCCCGAAGCGAATATCATCGCGACGACGAATCCCGCTCCCCATGTCGCCGGCAGTTGACGCGCGAGGGGGCGGGGTGCGGAAAAGAGTATGCTGCCGGTGCGAAAGTGTTTTTCTCTGGTTCCCATCCCTGACCACAAGAGCACGGGCCAGATCCAGAGGACGGGAAAGATGGTCTCGCGGGCGGATGTCGGGTCCATCGAGACAGATGCAATCCAGAGACCCAGGGCAACCGCGTACCACCACCAGGCAAGCCCCTGCAGCATCAGTCTGAGTTCGGCGACGAGTATTCGTCCCGACACAAACCGGCTGAAAAGCACTTCGAATGGGAGGAGTATCAAGCCCGGGATCCTCTGGAGCGGCGACCCGGCAACTCTGTTCAGGAGTTTCCTGAACCGTCCCTTGTGGCTCCCGGCCGACCGTGCCGCAAAACGGTCGAAGAGCCCGGCCCCAACGAGCGACAGTACGAACCCGTAGGCAATGGGGAGCGCCCTGGTGCCGATGTTCTCCGCTGTCCACGGCAATCCCCCCCACACCATCGGTTTTGATCCCGCAATCTCGTTTGCCGCCGTTCCGATGGCGAAATCCCCGTTGTAATCCGGCACATGAGCGCGCACGTCGGCCTGGATCCTGTCTATCGCAAGCTTCAAGCCGAATACATCGGTGGCCATGATGCCTGTCTGCATAGGCACAACGATGACCGCGGTAAAGGCGAAGAAATAGAATACGTTCCCGAATCCTCCGCGCAGGAGAGTCACGCTCTCAAAAAAAACCGCCGTTCCGCCGACGAAAAACATGGCCGGCAATGCCAGGAACAGGAACGGCGACACCATCACAGGGATGTCGAGTCCCTCTCCCCTGAAAAGCTGCATGAGAATGGCGGCGACAGCCATAATCCCCGTCACGATCGCCAGGACCGCGAAATTGCTGAAGAGCTTTCCCATCATGTAAAGCGTCGTTCTCACCGGGGTTCCTGCGAGTATCTGCCCCACGCCCGTCTCCCGGTCCCGCTCGATGGCATTTTTCACGACGTAAAATCCGACGAGGGCGACGAATGTTATGGTGCAGAGTGCCACCGCCATGCCGGTCCAGGCAGAGTTGGGCACCGGCCGGGCGTTGCCCATGTGAACGCCGATCGTCCCGTCATTGACGAGGTACCCAAGGTAGAGTGTCGCGGCGATAGTCACGAGGAAGCTGTAACTGCGCGTTCGCTCGAGTATGTCGGCCTTCATGAGTGATGCCAGAGTTCTCAGGGTACTCATGCGGTAACTCCCGTCCTCGCTCCCGACACGAGATGGAGGTACGCGTCTTCCAGGGATGGATCCGCGGATCGTGCCCCCGGGGCGGGAGATTCACCCGCAATCACGCGGCACAGGACACCGTCGGTCCTGCGGAGCGTGCCGCTCACAAGGAAGCGCGACCGGACCGCGACAAGATCGCCGCTCGGCACGACCCACTCCCACACGCGGCCTCGCACACGGGCGAGGAGCGCCTCCGGCTGTTCATGTACCACAGACCGCCCCCCGACGATGATGGCAATGTCCGTGGCGACAGCCTCGACGTCTGAGACAATGTGTGTGGAGAGTATGACGATCCTTTCTCCCGAGAGATCGGAGAGCAGGTTCCTGAACCGGACACGCTCCTCGGGGTCCAATCCGGCCGTCGGCTCGTCAACGATCAAAAGGCGGGGATCGTTCAGGAGTGCCTGCGCGATCCCTACCCGCTGGCGCATCCCCCCCGAGAATCCCCCCAGCCGCTGGCTCCGTTCCCCGTCGAGGTTGACGAGAAGGAGCAGTTCGTCGATCCGTCTGCGTGCAGTCGGAGCGTCAAGCCCTTTTGCTGCTGCGATATAGCCGAGGAACTCGACCGGGGTCAGGTTCGGATAGACCCCGAAATCCTGGGGCAGGTATCCGAGCACTCCACGGAGCCCATCCGGTGAGCGGACAATGTCGGTGCCGTTCCAGAGGACGCTCCCTTCGGTAGGCTTCGAAATTGTGGCAAGTATGCGCATCAGCGTGGTCTTTCCCGCACCATTCGGCCCGAGAAGTCCGATGACCCCGGGTGCGAGCGAGAGTGAAAAATCCCTGAGTCCCCAGACGTCCGCGCTGTACCGTTTGCTGACATGCTCTATAATGAGGTTCATGGTCTCTCGTAGAAAATGTGTCCGTCGAATACCGCGTATACTGAACCCATCGTGAGGAAACGCAGCGACAAGATAATGCGTTTTGACCAAACACACCACTCACCCATTCATCCTGGAGTAATCCTGGAGTAATACACATCCTGGAGTAATACACATCCTGGAGTAATACAAGGGAAGAGGTTTACAGGGAAGAGGTGTACAGGGAAGAGGTGTACTTCCGGAGAGCCTTGAATTTGACGCCCCGGCGCGCTATCTTTGCTCGACCGTTTCGACCACCCGTCCCTGCCCCGCATAACCACCGGGAGCCTCACCGGATATTTGAAAGGAGTCGCCATGGCAAAACCAGAACGAGTGACGTATTTCAAGACGACGATTACAGACAAGCCCGGTGCCCTGCTGGCTGTGGCGAAGGAATTGAAGGTCAAGAATGTCGGCCTGATCGGATGTTCGGGATTCGATGCCCAGCCCGGCAAAGCCGAATTGTACGTCCTCCCGAAAAAGCCGGAGAAGCTCAGGAACATATGGAAGACGGTGGGGATAGCCTTTCAGGAGGGGACGGGCTTTCTCGTGAGGGGGACTGACGAGACCGGAGCGCTCTTAACGACGCTGGAAGCCCTCGCCCGGGAGGGAATAAACATCACGGCGAGCAGCGCGGTGGCAGTCGGGGGAAAATACGGCGCATTGCTCTGGGTCGCGCAGGAGGATGTTGAAAAAGCCGCCAGGGCACTGGGTGTCAAATGAACGGAATGGAGTACACCATGAAAAAACATATCGAGCTTCTCGGAATCCTCCATCTGGTGTACAGCGGCCTGGCGCTGGCTGTTGCCGTTTTCTGCTTCGCGCTGATGTCAGGCATCGGGTATCTGACCCACGACGCCCTGGCAATGGGCATACTCGGGACGATCGGCATGATCGTTTGTGTCCTGATCACTGTGCTTGCCATCCCTGGTATCATCGCCGGGATCGGACTGCTGAGGATGAGGTCGTGGGCGAGGATTGTTGCGATCATCGTCGGCTGCCTGAACCTGCTCCATTTTCCGTTTGGTACGGCGCTGGGCGTCTACACGTTGTGGGTGCTCCTGAACGACGAATCGCGCAATTTGCTTGCATAACAGAGTCAGTCGACCCGGAGATAGAAATCGACCATCCCTGACTCGATTCATGGTCTCTCACGGAACCCGAGGAGGTGAATTTGCGTTGGGTCTGTTAGTCCCTCGCGTCAGTGCAATTCACCGAATAGAGGTATCCATGAAGCGGCAAATCGTCCTTGGTTGTTCCCCCGTTTTGCTTTCTCTCTTGTTCGCCTCCCTGGTCAGCGCGCAGGGGTTTTACATAGAGAGCACCCGTTCCGGGGGTTCCGGCGTTGAGGACAAAATGTACTACATGCCGAAGATGTTCAAATCAGTCAGCGGGGATCGCTCGGAGATCTCCATACTCCGGTTTGACAGGGAGACGATCTATCATCTCAATCCAGAGAAGAAGACGTACACGGCCATGACATTCGCAGAGATGAAGGCCATGGTAGACAACGCAAGGTCGAGAACAGACGACATGATGGCCAAACGACTTGCGTCGCTTCCTCCTGATCAGCGGGAGCAAATGAAGGAGAAAATGGCGGCGATGAAGAACCGGCCCTCTTCCTCCGACGCTGCACGTGAGGTTCTCTCGACCGGCGAGCACAAGACGATAAACGGATATGCGTGCGACAGGTACATTGTGAAGATCAACGGGAAGGAGTCCGAGACTATCTGGGCATCGAAGCAGGTCCCGGGATATGAAACCATGAAGCGTGACATGGAAGGGTTCCTCGATCGCATGTCCGGCATCGCGGGGAGGAAAGGAGACCTGGGTGAATGGTTCAAGCAAATCGATGGTTTTCCCATCGAGACCGATTCTCACGGGAACGTGAAGACGGTGGCAAAAATCGACCGAAGAGCTATCCCGGCTTCAGAATTCGAGGTGCCGGCGGGATATACCAGGGAGAAGAACCGGATGCCCGGTGACCACGGGGAGGAATGAGTCTATCGTTCACCCCTCCCCGCCCATCATCTTCAGACGTTCTACCGCATTTGCACTTCCCCTTGCGGCCGCTTTCCTGTAAGCTATAGTAGCAAGGAACTGCGGTGGCGAGAGCACGTTGTACTGGTTTTTCTCCTCTTTTCGTCTGGCGGCGCTTGAGGAGCCTCCCGCGACGAGAATGCTCCCTATTGATACCTTCCCGATCAGAAACCCGATCAGAAACCCCTGCCAGATACCTTGCAATCGGCCGCGGTAAAAAGTACATTTTGTCACTGTCTCATTCCTGTCCTTTCCTTTCTCCTGCAATCCGAACTCTGTTCAACAACCGGGAGGCTCCACGTGTTGATCTTCATTGCTATATGAAGGGGCGCCTGCGCTCCATTATCGGCAAGCGGGATATCGAGAGCCTCCTGCGGGAACGTGATCAGTTCAACAAGAAAGTGGTTCAGGAGTCGGCGGAGGATTAGAGAATTCATCGGGAACGATCTGCATCTCGAGGAGGGGGAATACGTCCCCCTCGTCGTTTCGGGAGGCGTTGCGTCACTCTGCAAGCACGATGAACGGGATGACCGGACTTCCGTTCCCCCCTAATTTACTTACCTCAGGAGGCACCGCACACATGAAGCGCACTATGACCAGGATCATCGTACTTCTTTCGTTGGTGTCGGGCTGTGCTTTCGCCCAGATGCCGCGCGAGAAGGTCGATACTGCAGCAGTCGCAAGGATCAAGGAAGAGGGATTAAAGAATTCTCACGTTATGGAGATCCTCAGCACCCTATCGGATGTGTACGGTCCTCGGTTGGGATGGTCCCCCGAATTCAAACGGGCAGCAGACTGGGCGGGAAAGGAACTGAAGGGTTGGGGTCTCCAGAATGTGCACTACCAGCACTGGGCGCCTCTCGGCAAAGGCTGGTCGCTGAAGAATTTCTACGCGATGGTCAAGACGCCGGTCCCCTATCCGGTAATCGCCTACCCCGCGGCATGGTCTCCCGGCGTGGACGAGACCGAGGCGGAGGTCGTGTACCTGGACGTGAAGAAGCCCGGGGATTTTGACGCATACAAAGGGAAGCTCAAAGGGAAGTATGTGCTCCTGAGCACTCCCGCGGATTTGAAGCCCCACTTCGAGCCACTGGGCGTTCGGCGTGACGACTCTGCTCTCCTGGAGATGGCGAACGCGGACGTGCAAAGTGTGCGCCGGGGCGGACGACGGGGACTCTTCGAAAGGGTTCCGACACTCGATTCGATGTTCACGCTCATGCGCCAGTTCGCACCCGATGTCGACAGCGCGACGGTGATACAGCGCTGGCAGGAGATGCAGGTGAACCCCCGGAAGCTCGAATTCGCGCAGAACGAAGGAGCCCTCGCAGCGATCACCGGGGGGCGTGGCGATGGAGGGACGTTGCTTGTTCAGTCTGCAACCGTCCCCCAGTCGGCCGACGTCCCGTTCAATCAGCGCATATCGCCGTACGACCCGAAAGCGCCTGAGATTATCCCTCAGATAGTCTTCGCCTCGGAACACTATAACCGGATCGTGCGCATGCTCCGGATGGGGGAGAAAGTGAGGCTCGACATGAACCTCGAGGTCGCGATGACAAAGGCGGATTCCGGGTTCGACATAATCGGAGAGATTCCCGGAACCGATCTGAAGGATGAAGTCGTCATGATCGGGGCTCACTTCGACAGCTGGCACAGCGGGACCGGGGCGACGGATAACGGCACCGGGTCCGCGGCCTGCATGGAAGCGATGCGGATACTCGAGACGGTCATGAAGAATGACGGATTGAAGCTGCGCCGGACGATCCGCATCGGCCTGTGGGGATCGGAGGAGGAGGGGCTTATCGGATCCCGTGAGTATGTCTCGGCAATATTCGGCAAGCGCGCCGGGGACACTGGCGGCGGTCTCCCCGGCGGCGGGGGGGGAGAACTGAAGACAACACCCGAATACGACAAACTCTCCGTCTACTTCAACCACGACAACGGGAGCGGACGGATCCGGGGCATTTACCTTCAGGGGAATGAGGCTGCGCGTCCGATATTCCGGAGCTGGTTTACAGCCTTCGGCGATCCGACGGCGCAGACGATCACGATCCAGAACACGGGAGGGACCGATCACCAGTCCTTCGACGGCATCGGGCTCCCCGGGTTCCAGTTCATACAGGATCCGCTGGAATACGACAGCCGGACGCACCACTATAATATGGACGTGTACGAAAGGGCACAGGAGCCCGACATGACGCAGGCTGCCACGATTATTGCAGTATTCGCTTACACGGCGGCCAACAGGGATGCGAAATTCCCCCGGAAGCCTTTGCCGGCAGGGGGCCAGCGAACTCCTTGATTCTGGAAGTCGCACCGATTTCAGGCGGGATCAACGATCACGATGCTCTGAGGGGTGATTGGTGGTGGACGGCACTTCCGTGAAAGCCGTTCCGATGTACCGGGACGGCTTTCCCTTTTCCTGCCCCTTGACCGATCGCACATTTATGCGTCTTTGAGTCGTCGCCGCGCGATCTTTCGCCGAAATTTGTGATGACGCACATCACAGGTGAGAGGGGAATACCCTTCAGGATTTGACATTCGTCCCCGGCGTGCGTATGATTACTCGCCATTCTGTCCGACCATTCATCGCTCGTCCATAACCATCTCACATTCGGGGGACCTTCATGGATCTCAAGGGGCTCATTTTTGGGTACACTGCAGAGCCGTCGATAAAGCTCCGCAGCGAATTCGACGTCAAGATCGAGCGGAAGGTGAACAAGACGCCCGTGCATTTCGACGCGCGCGTGAAAGGTCACTTCGTCCCGAAGGGGGGGAAGGCGGAGTTCGTCGCGGATGAAATCTATGTCCACGGCATGCCGAATGTGAACCTCCGGGATCTCTTCCCCCGGGAGTTGAAGGAGGTCCAGAAGTACGCTCTTTCTGTCGAATACCCGAAAGCGCTTGCAAAAAAAGTCCGCTGAATCTCTCCTGTTCATCCATCTTCCACATGCGTGATGGCGCCTGAGGCGCCATCAGCATCATTCAGTATGTTTCGAGCTCCCGGTGACAACCCCGTTCTCAACGAGCTGGAAGACATCCTCGACCGTTACGCCGAACACTCGTGAAAGTCTGAACGCCAGCCCCAGCGAGGGGACGTACTTGCTCCCCTCGAGGGCGATGATCGTCTGGCGTGTCACACCCGCCAGGTCTGCCAGCCGCTCCTGTGTCATCTCGTTGTGGTCAAACCGGAGCCTGCGGATCCTGTTCGAGATCCTTGGATCTCCCATGAGGGGGCTCTATTCCCCGATGTTCAGGAAGCCGAATATTCCGTCGGTTTCGTCGTTGGGTCCCGCCGTGAAGTAGAGCCTCTGAGATCCCGGGTGTTTTCCTTCGGAATCGTCGAGAAACGTGATGGCCCAGAGCCCCTGGATCGTGATCGGCTTCTTCTTCTCGTCCTGCAACTGTCCCTTGAATTTTCCGTCGGTGTCGAAGACGCTGATCCTGCCGTCTCCGAAATTGGCGACGAGTATCAACTCTCCGCCCCGTCCTTTCCCCCCATCGACCTCGGCGAGGCCCCAGGGTGAATTCAGCGCCCCCTTTGAAGCGAAACGCCTGATCAACTTCCCTTCGGGGGAGAAGACGTCGACATACCCGAATCCCGCTCCCGATTGATCGTCTGCATTTTCCGGTGGCTTGTGCTTCGCGAATGTAACAAAAAGCTTCCCGTCGATGTTGCGTATGTTGAAGGGCCCGAAATCGGAGGGGATACCCGGATCCTTGAACTTCGTATCGCTCAGGAGATTGAAATTCTCGTCAAATATCTCTACTGTTCCACCTTTGAAATTCGTAGCATACAGCCTGGCGTGCCCTCCCGACCAGCCCAGGGCGATCCCTTTGTAGACGGCGTCGGCACCGGACCTGTCAACCGCGACGACGGCGCTGGAGCCCGAGTTCCAAGCCGAGATGATCCCGTCTTCCCCGGCGAAGAGGAACTTCGCGGGCAACCCGTTTCCCGGGACGGGAAAGCCGCTCGTGGGATTGAAAACGTCTCCGGATGGGGCGCCTCCGGTGGAGCTTCCGGTCGTCGGAATACTGACAGGTGCTCTCAGGCTGTTCCCGCTCTTGTCATAGACGACGGCAAGACTTGAATGGTTCGCAGCAATCCAGAGTATCCCGGTGGGAGTCACTGCGATCCCCCACGCGTTCAGGAGATTCATGTCGGTTCTCCTGGCCGTTATGGTCGTGACGTCCGAGACGAGATTCACCTGAAAACTCTGCGCGCCGTCTTCTTTTGCGAGTGACAGCGCCTGGTTTGCGGGGGCGGCGTTCCCTCCCATGGCGTCTGGGGAAGGACCGGTCGGGGAATAACTTTTACCGCCGTGGCTGCACCCTTCGGAGAGGACCAGCAGGGAGATCAGCGTGAAGACAGGTATCCGGCAGAGCCGGAACAGGGGGGACGTATCCATTTCTCCTCCTTCTTTTGTGTGGAATGAGAACCGAATTGCGCAGGCGGCGGGATATCACGGGGCCCGATGGTTGGACCCGCCGTCACATGGGGGTACCGGTTGGTCTGTAAACAAACGAGAGGATGGAAGAGTTGCCTGCGGCCCGGCGGCCATGCGGGCACACAGGACTCATACGACGAGTATGGCGCCGGGCGCCGGTAATCATATCCGTGAACGGGGAGAATGTCCGCTGTACCGGACATCGAGGACTCCCAGTCCGCCATGATGCGGGAAATCGAAAAGGAGAATGTTCATGCGCGTTCTTGCGTTCAGTGATCTGCACGGATCGATCGATATGGTCTTGCGAATCCTCGCTCTGGAGAGAAATTTCGACCTGGTGATACTGGCAGGCGATATTACCACGGGGGGGACACCTTCCGAACTCGAAAAGGCGATCCGGCGGATCGAAGATTTCCGGAAGCCTGTCCTTGCCGTTGCGGGGAACATGGACCCGCTCCCTCTGGAGCGGAAGCTCGAACAGCTTGGTGTCTCTATTGATTCCCGCGACGTCGTGATCGGAGAGGCGGGATTTTTCGGCGTCTCGGCGGCACCCGCCTCGCCGTTGCACACCCTGAACGAAATTTCTGAGAGGGAGATCATGGCCCGGGCGGAGGCAGGGTGGAAAGGTGTTGCTGCGGCCCGCTGGAAGATATTTGTCCCCCACGCCTCCCCCAAAGACACAGCGATCGATCTCACGCATTCAGGGAAACATGTCGGGAGCAGCGCCGTGCGTGATTTCATCAGACTGAGGAAGCCCGACGCCACAATCTGTGGTCATATACATGAAGCCCGCGGGATCGACAGGATCGATGGGCTGCCGGTCGTCAATTGCGGTCCGGCCGGGAAGGGGTATTACGTCGTGATGACGATCGACAAAATAATAGAGCTCGAGAACCGGTCAATCTTGTAACCCTCTCCGTCACTCTCCAGGTATTTTCAGATCATTTCTTTGATACGCCCGTGGAAAACCTGAAGGCCTTTGCAGACGCCGCGAAGTCGTATGCATAGTAACAATCACGACGATCTCTGGCGTGACTAACAGTCCAGCCGATTTCAGGCGGGACTGAACTGCGGACGGCACTCCTTTTGATTCCCCACGGGCGCCTCAGCCTCTAAAGCCCGGACAGAACACCCCACCCGGTGCACGGATCCCAACCCGGGCCGGCCTTGTATCCCTTATGCGTCGACGTGGTGATATTGTCCCCCTGCGTGATGTCGCGGCAGAGTTTCGGGCTGGCGTACAGCGTGGGATGTATGAATCCGACCGCCTTCCCCCTCACCTGGTTCACCCTCGCTATCAATGCGGCCATGAGTGGCGCCACGGCGCTCGTTCCGCCGATCACCAGTTGTTGTCCGTCGACAAGCACGTTATACCCGGTCTGCGGATCGGCGTCTCCTGCAACATCCGGTACTCCCCTTCCCTTGAACCCCGAGCTCGCCGAGGGCGGCACTCCCGCCTTCTTCTGGTAGTCCGGGAGAGGAAACACATCGCTCACTCCTCCCCCGGTGGCGGAGTCGTTCGACTCATGCCAGACAACTTCTGACTGTATGGCGGTCCCGTGCACGGTGAGTCTTGTTCCGCCGCAGGCGAGGACGAAAGGACTTGATGAGGGGAAATCTGCATGCACCTTCCCGTCCGTCTGACCGTCGGCGGAACCCTGGTCCCCGGCAGCGGCACAGACGGTCACCCCGATCGTCGCGGCCGCGTTGAAGGCATCGTTGAAGCTCTTCAGCGACTGGGCGGTCCACTGGCTCTCCGCGGAACCCCAGCTGATCGAGATCACGCTCGGTTTGTTCTTTGTGTCATGGACGGCCGTCGTGATCGCATCCAGGAATCCCTGGTCCGTGTTAGGCGCGAAGTAGACGACCATTGACGCTCCGGGGGACACAGCGCCAACGACTTCAATGTCGAGCATCACCTCGCCGTCGGCGCTGTCCGCCGTTGAGGGACTGTTGAGCCCGCCATCGACAGAGACGGCCTTCACGGACGGAAGCGGAATATTCAGCGAGTTGAAATACGCCTTGATGTCCTTTGTGCGGTATCCGCCCCCGAGTTCAATTATGCCGATGCACTGACCTTTGCCTGTCGCGCTCTTGGGGAAGCCGTAGATACCGGCCAGCGTATTGGGAGAGAAACTCTGGGGAGATGCTGCGTGGTTGATGTACTTCCCGTCCCGGGTTTCCACCTGGAACATCGGCCGTGCGACAGGTCGGTTGTCGAGCCCGAATACCCCCTCGATGATCTTCTCGAGCGACCTTGGTATCGAGATTTCGCCGGTTCTGCATCTGAACACATTTCCTCCGGCGTCCCGGTAGTGGGAAAGGTGGACCATGAACGCGTCCTCAAGGTCCTTCACCCTCCCCCTGAGTATCACGCTCTTGCGCGCACCGCTCGACTCGACGATGCTGAGATGATGCTCGTGGGCGAATTGTTCTATTGCCGCGAGGTCCTTGTCCGAAGAGCCGTACTGTTTTTCAAACTCCTCGCGCGAAGTGCGTTTGCCCGGCTTCGATTGTGGGTTCAGCAATTTGCTCCCGCGGATGCGCACCGTGATTTCGGCGACCTCATCGGCGCCGAGCGTGTCCGTCCTTGTTCCCTTCGGTGCTGCTTTGAAGCTTCCCGCGAGTTTCATGTAGCCTGATCCGGCAGATCTGGTTTTTGCCATGCCCCTCTCCTCCCGTTGTTTGTTTTGTGTGTGTCAAAGAACAGTGGTACCCGGTCGCGTCGTGCGTAAACTTCAAATTTCCAGCTGCTTCCCCTTTGTCTCCGGGAACATCCAGATCCAGGACCCGGTCAGGAGTGCGAACAGGGAGGCAAGGAATATGCCTCCTGCCATTCCGTAGGACCGTGCGATCCAGACGATGACGACGGGCGTGAGGAATTGCACTCCGCGGGCGAGGTTGAACGCCGACCCCATGGCGGTGTTCCGGATATCCGTCGGAAACAACTCTGAAAACAGGGGGCCGTACCCGCCGAACATGCCTGTCCCGAACCCCACGAGGAACATGAAAACGAGTATTATCCCCGGGTATGCGGCGATGGGTCCCCAGAAGAGCGTCACCATCGCGAGACCGAGCGCCCGGATTACTGCGTAGATGGAATACGCAGGACGCCTGCCGAGGCTGTCTGCAGCGAACCCGAACGTGAAGTATCCGAAGAACCCCCCCGCCTGCGTCACAAGGACCCAGATCGCCGATTTCACCATGGAGAAATGACGCTCCTCGTGCAGGTATCCCGGAAGCCACGAGTACGTGAACCAGTACGCAGACATGTCAAATATCGCCAGAACCAGTGAGAGAACGAAAATGCGCCTGTAGGAATCCGAAAACAGGAGCCGGATCTTGCGGGCGAAATCCTCCGCGCCGGATCGCGGTGCATCCTCGCCCGCGGCGCGGCGCTCCCTGTTCAACAACCAGACATCGGACTCCGGAAGCCTCTTCCGGATGAATATCACGAGCACGGCCGGGAGGAACGAAATAAAAAACGCAGCCCGCCAGCCGATCACCGGTGCGACGATCCCCCCTATCACCGATGCCAGTGCCACGCCGATCGGCGCCCCCGTCTGCATGAATGCGCCGTACCTCCCTCGGACGTGCGGGGGAAACGTCTCGCCCACATATGTCTGCCCGGTGGCCCATTCGCCACCGACTCCCAGTCCCGTGATCACCCGGAAAACGAGGAGAAGTGCAAGGTTCGGCGAAAGCCCGCTCAGGAACGTCCCGATGCTGTAGCAGAGTATCGTCCATTGCAGGACGGTTCTTCTCCCGAATCTGTCGGAGAGAAGCCCGAACATGACTCCCCCCGCCGCCGTCGCCGCGAGCGATGACCCGAGGACGAAGGAGAGCTGGACGTTCGAAAGTCCCAGCTCCTGACCGATCGGTATCAGCAGGAACGTGTAGAGTATGAGGTCATAGAAATCGAACACCCAGCCTGCCCAGCTCATGAACAGGATCTGGTAATGCTCGCGTGTCAGCGTCTTCGCCTCGTTCAGCAGGGGTCTGTCCATGGAGTGGGGGCCCTATCTGACAAGTCCGAGCTTCCTCAGTTCCTTCGCGAAGAGAGTCTGTGCTCTCTTCGCTTTTGTGACGTCCCGTTTCAATTCCACCCCGGTAGTGCGGCGGAGGATCGCGGCTTTCCCGCTGATCCGCCTGAGCGATGCCGCGCGTGTCCTCGCGAGCTCTTTGAGCAGCACCGGGGGCCAATCGATCAGAGTTCGGAGGTTCTCCAGCGCGGTCGTTTTGTACCGGGTAAGATGTTTCCGGATGTCGTCCTCATGTCCGCCGAACGCCGCGAGAAGTTCCAGGCACACCTCCGTCCGCTCCACGTCACCCAGAGAGCAGGCGGGATCGAGGAGAGCGGAGCGTGCGGTCACAAGCTCCGCCAGGTGTCCCATCACGTATTTCTTCTGGACAAAAAGTCGGGCCGCCGCTTCCCCGGGCCAGAGGACTCTCTCACGGAAGGAGATACCCCGCAGAGCCTCATCGATCTCCTTCGCCTCCTCGCGGATGTCCGTCTCGCACCGGGAAAAGAAATCCCGCATCGATTCGCGCGGGAGCACGTACGCGCTCCGGCGCTTTGATTCCAGGCGTGTCGTCAGCGCCTCGAGTTCCCGCATTCTTTTTAACCCCATGGTCGCCAGCACAGACCGTTCCCGTTCCAGGATGGTTTCAAGGGCATCCATGGCCGCTCGTGTCACCTCCCGGACCCTCTGTTCGAATTCCAGGATCTTCTTTTCGTAGTGGCTCCGGGCTGTCTCGGCCCGCGAGAACTTGATCCTGTTGCTGATGCTCCGTCCGGCGAATGCGCCGCTGATCCCCCCGATGATTGCGCCGACGACGCTCCCCATTCCCGGAGCGACCGCAGTTCCGATTGTCGCGCCCGCCTTTGCTCCCGCGAAGCTGCCGATCCCGGTCCCGGCGGCATCCAGCCCGATGTTCTTCACCGACGTCAGCAGGTTCGTGTGCTTCTTTTTCAGGAGACGTATCTCCCGCATGGTGGAGAGCCCCAGTGTGAGAAACGGGTTCTGGAAATCGACGTCCCCCGCGGCGGCGAGTACGGGGATGTGCGGTGCCGCAACTGCAACATTTCCGGCAAGCGCTTTGTTTGTTCCGAAAGCCGCGTCCAGCCCTCCGCCTCCGAGTATGCTCAGCTTGTATGATCCGGGGGCGTGATCGATCGTGAAAAGACCCTCTTCTGCGCGGAAGAAATCCCCGGGGGTCAGTATGCTGGTCCCGGGGTATTCTTCGAAGTGATTTTGAAAATCGAATTGCAGCGCCCCCCCGAGTTCGAACGTTCTGCCGTCCACAACGGCCTGGTGGATCCCCCGGTCCGGACTCTCGGCAAACGTCACGCTGTGCGCGCGGCCCTTCAGGCTGTCGGCGAGGATGTGTTCGGCAAACAGCCTGTCATGCATGTCGGCATTCGTTCTCTCATCACCTGCATTCGTCCTCCCGTGGGGGGGTTTGCGGAGGTCGGCAAAAGCCTCCAGCCGCCTCCGGACGAGATACGAGATCGATTCCGTAATGTGGCCGTCCGTTTCATGAAGCTTGTGAAGCGTCATTGCCCCGGACCAGCCGGACTCTCCCGACTTGCTGATAATCGAAAGCCTGCTCAGGTTCTGCCGGTGTATCCACTCGGTCCAGTGGGGACCTCCTCCGTCGATACCGAACCTGTGAAGCTGTTCTCTTTCCTTTGGCGAGAGCTGGGCATCGGGGAAAACGTCTTTCAGTATGGTTGCCAGCGGGACGGGTTCCCTCCGGGGGCGGTAGTAGAATTGAGCCCCTAGCCGTCGCAGGCTGAGCACCCTGGCGACGGCGTATGCGAACGCCGCGAGCAAAATCAAGCCTGCCGCAGCTTCTATGAGAATCAGGCTCTCCAACGTCTCCTCGCCAATGATCCCGCAGTGAGGGAGTAGTCGCAAAAAACCATCTAATTGTGTCGAAAAGGAATGCAAAAGTCAAAGGAGAAAGTTGACTTTTATCTCTCTTCGGAATAGATTCAATCGCATTCTCTGTTCTCTGTTCATGTCACATTCTCCCGGCAACGGCAATGCGGACTGTCCCCCGTAGCCACGATTTCAGCAGAATCGTGCCACACCGCATTTGCCGGTTTTTTGTCTCTATCCCCCCCGACACCCAGCTCAGGATCTCACAACCACAACAGAAAGGCGCACCCATGCCAGATTGGAAGAGGGCTGCTCGTGCGGGCCTCTGTTCCGGGGCTTTGCTGCTCGGTCAGGCGTTAACCCCGTATTTTGCGGATGGCCAGACCGGAAAACCGGCCGCTGATCCCTTGCCGGGAAAGTCTATTTACGAATCCAGATGCGTGGCATGCCACGGCAGTGAAGGGAAAGGGAATGGCCCCGCGTCTGCTTTGCTGAATCCTCGCCCCCGGGACTTTACAACCGGAAAATTCAAGTTCCGTTCCACGGAGTCGGGGAGCATCCCGACCGACGAGGATCTCCTGACGACCGTCAGGAACGGCCTCCATGCGACGGCGATGCCCGATTGGAAACCGTTCATCGGGGATGACTCATTGAAGGCGGTCGTTGAGTATGTAAAATCATTTTCAGTCCGTTTCTCGAGAGAGATGCCGAAGCCGATAAATGTCGGTGCGGCGGTTCCTTCCTCCCCGCTCAGCATAGCGGCTGGGAAGAAGGCATACGAAACACTGCAGTGCGGGAGCTGTCACGGAGTTGATGGAACGGGGAAGGATGCCATGACGACGGATTTCCAGGATGATTGGGGGAATGATCTCAAACCGACGAACCTTACGGAGTCCTGGACATTCCGGGGCGGTTCGACTCCCCGCGACATTTATCTCAGGTTCAGCACGGGGATCGACGGCAGTCCGATGCCTTCGTTCGCCGGATCGGCGACGGATCACGAGATGTGGGACCTCGCGAACTATGTCTCATCGATTGCCCGGAAGCCGGTCTGGACGATGAACGAGAAGGAAGTCATAGAGTTCTATTCCGGGCTTGAGAGCGGGGCGAAACTGAATCCGGTCGTACGGGGCAAATACCTCGTTGCGACGATCGGCTGTGCATTCTGCCATTCCCCTGTATCGGAAGATGGGAGCATGACGGAAGAATTGAAATTTGCTGGAGGGCAGCGCTGGGACCTGTACCCGTTTGACAACGTCGTGTCCTACAACCTGACGTCGGACAAGGAGACGGGACTCGGAAACTGGACAGACGAGCAGATAAAGACGTTTCTGACGAAGGGGATCCGCCGGAACGGAAAACGGATGATCCCCTATCCGATGCCGTGGCCCGCGTTTGCCTCGATGAAACCGGACGATCTGAATGCCATCGTCGCATATCTCCGGACAATCCCCCCGGTGTACAATAAGATTCCGGATCCACAGTCGCCGAACATATTCTCCTATCTCTGGGGGAAGTTCCAGGCCCTCATACTCAAGAAAGACATCCCTCTCCACGTCTTCCCGGGGAACGCGGGAACGCTGAAGGAAAAAGCGATCTCCGCGAATGAATCGAGCGTAGGACAGTCAACAGGGGAGGGCCGGCAATGAAAAAGGTATTCAAATGGATCGGGATAATTGTGGGCACCCTGGCCGTGATCGCGTTCTTTGCGTTCCTCTATTTCATACCGCCGTTCACGCTCATCCCGCCTGAGGAGTTCACCCGTCAGACCGTTGAGGCCGCACCCTCGCTTGACGGGATCACCGATCCCGCCTTACGCGCCATCGCGGAGCGGGGGAAGTACATCGCAACGGTGAACGACTGCAGCGGCTGCCACACGCCGCTCGGGGATCAGGGGCCGAAGTGGGATGCCTATCTTTCCGGGGGGGGGAAGGGGACGTTCAAAGGGTACGGGACGTTCAACACGAGGAATCTCACACCGGATGCGGAAACCGGGCTGGCCCGCCGCACGGATGAACAGGTCCAGCGTGTGCTCCGCTCCGGGCTCCTCCCGGAAGGGCGGGTCGCGCACTACCGTGATATGCCCTGGGCGGCCTACTCGAACTGGACGCCGGAGGACCGGTACGCTGTGCTTGTGTATCTCCGTCACCTGAAGCCCGTCAATCACCGGATCCCGGACGACAACAACGACACGGCGACCGACGACCCCTCCGCGATTGAGACGCTTTACACTCTCGACGTCGGCGTCATGCCCAACGGCGGCGGAGGCGCCACCGTAAAGAAGTAACTGTTTTGAAGGCGAAATCTGGATGGAGGTCCCGCCGCTCCCTGACGGGATCTCCGTTTTTTTATGTCCTTATGAGGTACTGCAGCTTGAGGAAGTACTGCCTCACGGTCTGTTCCGTTCCGAACGGCGGGCCGTAATCCGACAGACTGTACGTCGAACCCGCGTAGAATATGGTGTAGGGGTTCAGTTTGTAGCTGAACAAGGGATAGATATCGATTTTGTTGTTGAACTGGTCATACTGCCCTATCAGGCGGAGCAGTAATTCAGAGGTGAACTGGTAGATCCCCACCGTGCGGGCGATATATCCGTCGAAAAAGAGGTCCCCTGTCCCGACACTTCTCAGCCGGGCCCGTGAGAAGTCCAGTTCGATCTGAAACTGCGAAGTCGGCTTGATCAGGGCCGTCAGGTAGATCGTATGCCCGGTGCCGAGAGCCGGCGCGTCGGTGCGGTTGATAAATCTCCCGAACGCAAAATTGCCGCTGAGGGAGAGAACGCTCACTGGGCGGGAGTTGAGGTTGAACGACACCCTGTTGATATTCCGGAACTGTACTCCCTTGAAGAGTTCGTCATTAACAAGGAAATACACTGCGTTGATGTTGATCTGTCCTTTGAGCTGCGCATAGACGTTCGGCACCACCCATTGTTCTTTCTTGACTCCCTCATAGTTGTAATGGATCCCGGCATCGATTTCCGGTGCCCACATGTCGACAACCGCGCTGTTGGGATAGAAAGAATACCATTGGTTGAACATGGCGGTCCGGTTGTCGTTGCTCGGCACGAATCCGTCCTGTGCCTGGAACGTCGGACTCCGGTCCTGGTACTGCAGGTTGGCGCTGTACTCCCGTCCGTCGTGCCGGAGCGACAGGTACGTCCCGGATCCGCTGTACTGTTCCCCGTTGAACGCGGCATCGCGGCCGGTCGACCCGAATTGACGGGTGTCGGAGAAGAGGTTGAGGTCGGTCAATTCCTTTGTATCGGAAAGAAACACCTCGCCGCGGAACGAGTTGTTCCCCATGAACTTGTAATTCCAGTCAAGGCCGCCGACATAGTTGTGCGCGCGGGCCGAGTTCCGTGTGGTCACCATGCCGCCGACGTACGTCTCGTTTCCGAAGTCATAGCGCCCCCGGGCGACATTGGAAAACGACTCCACATCGGTCTGGACGACATCGCTCCCCTCTTCTCCGGGGACGATATAGGGGGTATTCCGGTCCGCGGCCGCGAGGTACGAAAATGAAAGCGAACCTGATTTCCCGATCGCACGTGCCCCGCCGATGGGATTGTTGATTGTGCGGGAGTAGAATGTCCCGGTCTGGTTCTGGAACATGTCGGCGCCGACAAGGAAGAATGGGCGCTTTTCGGAGTAAAACAGTGCGAACGTGGAATTAACGCTGATCTGTGTCGCGTCAGACTCGACCTGGCTGAAATCCGGATTGACGACCGCCTCGAATGCGAGGTCGGGGGTGGGGGAAAATCGTATGCCGCCCCCGACTCTCCCCTTGGGTTTCCCGTTCTCGAACCGCGACGAGGGGTCGGAGTCGTCGGCGACCTGGCCGCTTTGCTGCCCGACCACGTAGGGCAGGAGCTCGACGGAGGAGACGGACTGCACGCCGGAGATTCCCGTCAGGTATCCTCCCTGACATTGCAGGCAGGGGTTGTTCCGGTCATTGGGAGTCCAGGAGAAGAACGCACGGCTGGCCCGCGGATATATTCTCCCGAGTGTTAATGACCACTTCTGTTCCTGACTGGCAGGGAACCGGATGCTCTTGAACGGTATCGCCATGACGGCCGTCCATCCATCTTTGTTCCTTGCCCCCGCCGTTTCCCATACCGCGTCGAAGCTGTCGTCTTCGTTGTATCCGGTCCGGAGCAGGTCCGCCTGTATCCCGAACGGGTTCACGAAGAACTCGTACGCGCGCTGGTAGTCGCCGTATGTATCGAGAATTATGCCGACAAAGTCGTCGTCGAATATCTTGTCCCTGTCGCTGATGTGGGCGCGTATTGCCGCCGGGTCGGTGTCCTTGCAGTCGAAACCGAAATACACGTAGTCGGTATTGTATAAGACGCGCGCAATCGTTTTCTGGGGGGCAGGTGTGTTCTCCCCCGGTTGAATCTCGTAGTTGAGCAGAACGGGCTGCGCGGTATTCCAGCGCGGGTCGTCAAGGTTCCCTGTCAGTTTGAGGTTCCCCTCGATCTTCGCGGCGCGGATTTCCGGCCTGGTGGAATCCGGCACTTCGAATGCAGACGATTGCGCCCAAAAGACGACGGACCCGAAAATCAGACATGTGACACTGATTATCGGATATGTGCGCACGAGAGGCTCTCTGGTTCGGGAAGGACGTGGATGGGATAATTCACCTCATTATACTATAGAAAGGCCCGGAAGTTGCGTTTGAGCGGGTTATACACATCCTTCCCGGTCCCGGGCACGTCCCCCGATCTCGGCGGATCAGCACGACCTTCTTCGTCTCCACCAAAAAAGGTTCGGCCTCCCGCCCGACATCGGACAAGAGTCCTGCAAAAATGAATGCCGAACAGCCGCCCCTCCAGGTTACCGTTCCAATGCGCGAAGCGCAATTGAATGCAAGTGTTCACCGTCACTCGCATCTGTGCACGGCGACATTGCTGTCCGCGCATTATCTGTAAATCAGTGCAACAATGGTCTCACCCGGCGAGGCCGGCGAAATTCTCCGCCACCCACTCGGCGCTCTTCTCCGCGATGGCGAGGAGCGTGATCTGCGGATTCACGCCGAGCGACGTGGGAGTGACGCTTCCGTCGATCACGAACAGGCCCAGGACGTTGAACTATCCCCTGATTGGTGTTATATTCCCGGAGTTTCGTCACGTCTGAGTCGCACACACTCTGGAGGAAACAGATGATCCGGATCGTAGCATCGTTCGCATGCGCCGTCATTGCGGCCGTGGTCCCTTTGAGGGCCGCGGAAGAACTTCAACGGGACACGATCGGTACGACGGCGGGAAATGTGGAGATCACTTTTGTCGGTCATGGCACGCTCATGCTCCGGTGGGGGGGAAAGACAATCCATATCGATCCCTGGAGCACTCTCCCCGGTTTCAGCACACTGCCGCAAGCCGACCTCATACTCATCACGCACCACCACGGTGATCACCTCGACTCGACGGCTATCAACTTTCTCCGGACCGGGTCGACCGTGATGCTCCTGACCGCGAAGTGTGCTGAACGCGTGAGCGGCGGCATCGTCATGAAGAACGGTGACGTGCAGAAGGTCATGGGGCTCACGGTCGAAGCCGTCCCCGCATACAATCTCGTTCATATGCGCCCCGACGGCACACCGTTCCATCCGAAGGGGGAAGGGAACGGCTATGTGGTGACGATCGGGCACACGCGGATTTACATTGCGGGGGACACCGAGAACACTCCGGAGATGGAAGCGCTCAGGGACATCGACGTCGCCTTCCTCCCGATGAATCTCCCCTATACAATGACCCCGGAAATGGTCGCGGAGGCGGCGAAGGCGTTCAAGCCGAGGATTCTCTACCCGTATCACTTTTCCCAGACTGATCCCGGAAAACTTGCCCCGCTGCTGAAGGAGACGAAAGGGGTCGAGGTACGCGTCCGGAATATGAAATGATGAGCCTTCTCTGGATCGCGTTCGGCGTCGTCGTAGTCCTGATGCTGGCGATCGACCTCGGCGTCTTCAACAGGAAAGCGCACGAGATCGGTTTCAGGGAAGCGCTCATCTGGAGCATCGTGTGGACCGTCGTCGCCCTCCTGTTCAACGGCGCGGTGTTCCTCTCCGCGGGGCCGGAGCGGGGACTGGAATTTTTCACCGGCTATGTAATAGAGCGCGCCCTCTCGTTCGACAACCTCTTCGTGTTCGTCCTGATTTTTTCCTACTTCGGCGTTCCCAGGCAATACCATCACCGTGCGCTGTTCTGGGGGGTTGTCGGCGCCCTGGTGACACGCGCCCTGTTTATCGCGGCCGGTGTCGCCCTTATCGTGCGGTTTGAGTGGATACTCTATTTCTTCGGTGCCATCCTCGTTTACAGCGGCTGGAAGATGCTGAAAGAAAAGGACGTCGAGGTGCACCCCGACAGGAACCTGATCATCCGCGCTGCACGCACCCTGTTTCCGGTGACAGCGGAGTTCGGTGCGGGACGCTTCTTCCTCCGTAAGGACCGGAGGCTCCTTCTCACACCCCTCTTTCTTGTCCTCATCACCATCGAGACGACGGATATCGTGTTCGCCGTGGATTCGATCCCGGCGGTGTTCGGGGTAACGCACGATCCGTTCATTGCATTCACATCGAATATATTCGCCATTCTCGGCCTTCGCGCCAGCTATTTCCTCCTCGAGAGCGTCCTGAAGACGTTCAAGTTCCTGAGCCACGGTCTCTCGGTTGTGCTTATTTTTATCGGGCTCAAGATGCTCCTTGTCGATTTTGTCCATATCCCGATCGGCACTGCCCTGGCGATCGTCATTGCGGTGCTTGCCGTTGCCATTGTCGCATCGCTTATCGGGCAGCGCCGCAAGAGGTCCGGTCCGGGGCACCGTCAATGAGGGGGGGCTCTATGAACCGGAAGACCCGGCGGCTCTCTTCGTCCTGTGCCTGCTTCCTTATCGCCTCGGCCATGGTCTCTGCCGCGCCGCTCTCCGGCGGCAAAACCCACCCGGTCCCCGATATCCCGGGCGTGATACGGCACGGGCCGCGGAAGACGAGGGAGATCGCTCTCACGTTCGATGCCTGCTCCTCCCGGGGGCGCGGGAAACTCGACACGGCGGTCGCCGGCGTCCTTCTCCGAACGCGGACTCCCGCGACGATATTCCTCGGCGGCAAGTGGGCGAAAGACGTCGCCCGCGCCCTTCGACCCCTCGCATCTGATTCCCTGATTGAATTCGGGAATCACGCCTATATGCATCCGCACCTGGTGACGCTTTCCGACGACAGCATCAGGAATGAGCTCCGAAGGGGGGAGCGCGCCGTAACCCGGGTCATCGGAAAAGAGCCGATCCTCTTCCGTGCCCCGTACGGTGAAGTGGACGCGCGCGTCGCCGCGATAGCAGAGTCGCTCGGACTGACCGTTATCCAGTACGACCTCGCCTCCGGCGACCCCGACTCCCTGATTCCGGAGCAGGCGATCGTCCGGTATGTTTCGTCGATGGCGCGGGGAGGTTCAATTATCGTCATGCATATCAACGCGCGCGGGTGGCACACGGCGGAGGCGCTGCCGGAGATCATCGCGAATCTCCGGAGAAGGGGGTACACATTCGTCACAGTCAGCCGGCTCATTGCCTCGAAAAAACTCCCGACTGGAGTACGCCCGTGCTGAGCGGCCGGGCCTCAGTATCCCTCCTTTTGAACCTTGACCTTTCCCCTGAACGAACGGAAGAGGTACGTAAAATAGCCTAGCGCGATGACGATCCCGATCGTCCACCACACGATCCCGATCCCCAGCCCGTAACTCTGCGCCGCCGTATTGTAGACCGTCAGCCCGTAACTCTCCACGGTCGAGGAGGGAAGGACGTAAGGGAAGAGTCCGAACGCGGTCGATGAGAGCATCCCGACGATGAACGCCGATGACGAGAGGAACGCCTTCACGTCGTCCGATTTACGGTTGAAATAGAACATCCCGCCCAGTCCCGCCGCCCCGAGCAGCGGGAAGACGCAACCCCATGGATGCTCCGAATAATTGGTCCATATGCCGGGCCTGATCGCGAAAGCGGAGACCGCCGCACCGAGAGACGTGAGGAGCATACCCCATGACCAGAGGCGCACATCCGCACGTGCCCGCACTTGCAGGTCCCCGGTAGTCTTCATCGCAATGTAGTTTCCGCCGTGAACGGCGAGCGTCGAGAGCCCGACGAGTCCCATCAGGACGGTGAACCAGTCGAGTATGCCGGCGTCCGGCTGGACCGTGAACGAGGTCCAGAGCGGTGTGAAGAAGTACCCTTCCGGGCCGAGAGGAACCCCTCGGACCACGTTCCCCAGGGCGGCCCCCAGGAATATTGCCAGCAACGCGCTGGCGATCGAGAATGTGCCGTCCCAGAATGAACGCCACATCGGGTGGTCCACCTGGTGGCGCATTTCTATCCCCAGTCCCCGGAGTATCAGGAGCCAGAGGACAATCATCAGGGGAAGATAAAACCCGCTGAAGCTCGATGCGTACAGGCGAGGGAATGCGAAGTAGAGCGTACCCCCCGCCGCAATCAGCCAGACCTCGTTCCCGTCCCAGAAGGGCCCGATCGCTCCGAGGACGCTCCGGCGTTCGTCGTTATTCCGCGCGGCGGAAAGGTGCAGTATCCCCGCTCCGAGATCGAAACCGTCGAGTATGACGTACATGCAGAGCATGAACGCGATGATGCAGAACCAGAGTATCTCCATGGGCTCATTCCCTTTCGTGATGGGAGACGTGGGCGGGTCCTGCCCCTATCGCTTTCATCACCAGGAGAAGGAAGAGCACACCGATGACAAAGTACAGTCCCAGGAAGCCGATGAGCGTGAAAAGGGCATTTCCAGCCGAGACGTTGGCAGATGTCCCTGCGGGGGTCCGCATGAGGCCGTAGACAAGCCACGGCTGCCTCCCGAGTTCGGCGGTAGTCCAGCCGGCGGTGTTCGCGATGAACGGAAAGGGGAAAGAAAGCATCAGAACCCAGAGGAACGGCCGCGCGGCGTACGCTCTCTTCCTCCAGAGGAGCCAGCTCCCTGCCGCGGTGATCGCTATGAATATGGTCCCCAGTCCTACCATGATGTGGTAACTGTAATAGAGGAGCGGGATATTGGTCGGCCAGAGGGACTCAGGGAATGCGTTCAGTCCCTTCACTTCTGCTCCCCACCGGTTGTACGTAAGGACGCTCAGCATCTTCGGGACGTGGAGCGGGTTGTCCAGTTTTTTCTTTTCCATGTCGGGTTGTCCGATGAGGACGAGGGGGGCCCCGTCCTCGGTTTGGAACAGACCCTCCATCGCCGCAAGCGTGACGGGCTGGTTGAACGCGATGTTCTTCCCCTGCGCATCGCCGGTGGGAAATGCCATCAGGAACGACGAGATGAGCCCCGCGATGACGCCGATGCGGACGAATATTTTCCCGTACTCTTCATCCCTGCGGGCAAGGAGATAATATGCGCCCGCCGCAGCGACGCAAAATGATGCGGTCACCACCGCCCCGGTCATGTTGTGCAGGTATTGCCAGAGGGCCCAGGGGTTGAGGAGCAGGTCCCCCAGGCTGCTCAGCGTTACCGTCCCGTTCGGTCCGGGCGCATAGCCGACCGGGTGCTGCATCCATGCGTTTGTCACGATGATGAAGTACCCCGAAATCCAGGACCCGAGGAACACCATGAATGCCGACAGGAAGTGCAACCTCGGGCCGAGCTTCTTTTCACCGAAGAGAAACAGCCCGAGGAAACTGGACTCCAGGAAGAATGCGAAGACCCCTTCCATGGCGAGCGTCTGCCCGATGACTCCCCCCGCATACGTGGAGAAACGGGCCCAGTTCGTGCCGAACTGGAATTCCATCGGTATCCCTGTCACGACGCCGACCGCGAAGTTGATTGCGAATATCTTTCCCCAGAATCTCGCGCTGTTATTGTACAGCTCGTTGCCGGTGCGGAGTGATGCCCATTTCATTATCACAATGAGCAGCGCGAGTCCCATCGTGAGCTGTGGGAAGAGGTAGTGGTACGAAGCAGTAAATGCGAATTGTAATCTGTGGAGGAGGAGAGCGTCTTCCATATGGGAGGTCCTTTCATCTCGATCGATGTGTAATGTAGCAAAACATTGCCGATCTTGCTATATTCCTCCGATGCCGCATCCGCCGGCACACGGAGTTCCCGAATCTCGCTCCCGGTGAACCGGCGGATGTCTTCTGCTACTCGCTGATCCTCTGATTGTATTCGTTACTATCTCTCCGTATGTTCACTCGTGGACCCGGTCCATTGGCCGGTCTGCTTCGCACTTGGGAGGCGGTGACAGATGGAACACCTGACGGCGCTGATATGCCTGCTGATGTTTTTCCTCTTCCCCGGGGAAACCCCACCCGGGCCGCCCCCGCCGGTCAAAACGGGGTACGTCCCCGTCGGCAGGTATTCACTCTACTATGAAGAGACCGGGAAGGGAGAACCGCTGATCCTTATTCACGGAGGACTCCTCGACAGGAGAATGTGGGATGGACAGTTCGAGCTCTTCAGCCGCTGGTCACGCGTCGTACGGTATGACAACAGGAATCACGGACTCTCGCGTGGCCTGCCTGACTCGTTTTCCTACCACGAGGACCTCAACAGGATCATGGAGGCGCTCGGGATACAGCGTGCGAGACTTGTCGGACTTTCTCTCGGCGGAGCCATCGCGATCGATTTCGCGCTGGCACACCCCGAGAAGGTGAGCGCCCTCGTCCTTGTCTCCTCGGGTTTGTCGGGATACGAATTCCGGGATTCCACGCTGAAGGTGAATCAGAAGAAGCAGGCCGACGCGGCTGCAAGAAAGGACATGAACGCGTATGTTGAGTATTTCCAGCGCTCGTGGACCGACGGTCCGCACCGTACTCCGGAGCAGGTGAATCGCGACGTCCGGCAGAAGGTGCGGGAAATGTGCAAGGCCACGCTCAGCAAACCGGAACCCGACAACACGACGATCCCACTCCAGCCTCCCGCGATCGGGCGTCTTTCGTCGATCCACATCCCGACACTGTTCGTCCAGGGCGACCTGGACATGGCCGGCATACAGGAAATCTCCGGCCTGGTTCTCAAGGGTATACCCGGGTCCCGGAAAGTCGTCATCAAGGGGGCGGCGCACATGGTGAACATGGAAAAACCGGAAGAATTCAACGAAGTTGTCGGCGAGTTCCTTTCCAAATAGTGTGCGAGCAGGAGACCACCCGGACCTTTCGCATCACGCTTGCAGCCGAACAAACCACGTTTTTTGTAACGGAGTATCTCATGACCCGATCTCTCCCCCTTGTTCTGTGCGCCCTCTCTCTGCTGGCTCATTCCGGGTTCAGACCCAACGATGAACCCGACGCCGGCAAAGCGAAGGATCCGCTGTCGGCCGAGACGTTCAAGGGGCTCAAGTTCCGCTCCATCGGTCCCGCTGTCACCTCCGGTAGGGTCGCGGATATCGCCGTAGATCCGCGCGACCGGAGCAGGTACTTCGTTGCCGCGGCGTCGGGCGGTGTCTGGAAGACCGTCAATGCCGGCACGACATGGGAGCCGGTCTTCGATGGCGAATCATCGTATTCGATCGGGTGCGTTGTCATTGACCCGAACAACCCCTCCGTGGTCTGGGTCGGGACAGGAGAGAACAACAGCCAGCGGAGCGTCTCATACGGCGACGGGATATACCGCTCGGAGGACGGAGGGAAGAGCTGGGAGAACCTGGGTCTGAAGGCCTCGGAGCATATCGGGAAGATCGTGATCGATCCGCGCAACTCTTCCGTCGTGTATGTCGCCGCACAGGGACCCCTTTGGGGTCCCGGGGGGGACCGCGGGCTCTACAAGACGACCGACGCCGGAAAGACGTGGACCCTCGTCCTGAATATCAGCGAGAACACCGGTGTGAGCGACCTGGTCATGGATCCGAGGAATCCGGACGTTCTCTACGCAGCTGCATACCAGCGACGGCGCCATGTCTGGACGCTCATCGACGGCGGTCCGGAATGTGCGATACATAAATCGACGGACGGTGGCGCTACATGGAAAAAGCTCTCGGGCGGGCTTCCGGACGGGGATGTCGGGAGGATAGGTCTTGCGATTTCACCCGTCAACCCCGACATCATCTACGCGGTGATCGAGCTCCCGAACACCAAAGGGGGTTTCTACAGGACCGCAGACCGTGGCGGGTCATGGGAGAAACGGGGCGACTACGTCCCGGGGGGCCCCCAGTACTACAACAAGATCTACTGCGACCCCGTGAACGTCGAACGCGTCTACTCCATGGACGTCTTCCTCAAGGTCACCGACGACGGGGGGAAGACGTTCCGCAACCTGGGTGAAAAATCCAAGCACGTGGATAACCACGCGTTCTGGATCGACCCGAAGAAACCGGACTACTACCTGGACGGCTGCGACGGGGGAGTCTACGAAAGCTTCGACCGTGGCGAGACCTGGGCGTTCAAGAACAATCTGCCGATCACGCAGTTTTATCGTGTCGACGTCGACGGGGCGGCGCCGTTCTACAACGTCTACGGCGGCACGCAGGATAACTTCTCCCTCGGGGGCCCGTCCCGCACCGCAAGTGCTTCGGGAATAGAAAACGCAAACTGGCTGGTATCCGCAACGGGGGATGGGTTTGTCACCCGCATAGATCCGGAGGACCCCAACACGGTCTATTCCGAATCACAGTACGGGGGACTTGTCCGGTTTGACAAAAAGAGCGGCGAGCTGATGGGCATACAGCCGAAGGAAGGGACCGGAGAGCCCCCCTTCCGGTGGAACTGGGACTCGCCTCTTATTATAAGCCCCCATTCACACACGAGGCTCTATTTCGCGGCAAACCTCCTCTTCCGGAGCGATGACAGGGGGAACACCTGGAGGAAAGTGAGCGGCGATCTGACAAGGAAGCTCGACAGGAACAATCTCCCCGTCATGGGGAAGGTCTGGGGGATCGACGCGGTCGCGAAGAACTCTTCCACGTCGTTCTATGGCAATTGTGTCTCGCTTGCAGAATCTCCGCTGAAGGAAGGGCTCCTCTACGTCGGCACGGACGACGGTCTTCTCCGGGTGAGCGAGGACGGCGGGACGATCTGGAGAGCGGTGGAGAAATTCCCCGGGATCCCCCTGAATACGTATGTCAGTTGCGTCACCCCCTCGCGCCACGAATCCGGAGCGGTCTATGCCGCGTTTGATAACCATCAGAACGCTGACTTCCACCCGTACCTCCTCAGGAGCGGGGACGCCGGACGATCCTGGACCTCGGTGAGCGGGAATCTCCCCGTGCGGGGGACTGTCTATACTCTTGCGGAAGATCCCGTGAACAGGGACCTGCTTTTTGCGGGGACAGAGTTCGGTCTCTTCTTTACGGTTGACGGGGGGAAAAAATGGGTTCAGCTTAAAGGGGGACTCCCGACGATCGCCGTGAGGGATATCGCAATACAGAAGCGGGAAAACGACCTCGTCCTCGGCACGTTCGGGCGAGGGTTTTATATCCTCGATGATTACACTCCTCTGCGCGGCCTCACGGCCGAGATGCTGGCTCAGGAATCCCGTCTCTTCCCGGTGAAGGACGCTCCCATGTACATTGAGTCGCGTCCGTACGGGCTGGCAGGGAAGGGATTCCAGGGAGAATCATTTTACACCGCTCCGAATCCCCCGTTCGGCGCGACCTTCACGTACTATCTGAAGGACACACTCAAGACCCGCGCGCAGACCCGGAAGGAGAAAGAGAAGGATGCCCTGAAGAAAGGGGAGACTTCTCCGTACCCGTCCTACGAGGAGCTCCGCCGGGAGGACGAGGAAGAGCCTCCCGCCCTCATGCTGACCGTGACCGACGGTTCGGGCAATGTCGTCCGGAGGCTGAGCGGTCCGCTAACGAAGGGCTTCAACAGGGTCACATGGAACCTCCGGTATTCCCCCCTCACTCCTGCGCGGCTGAAAGAGGCGGAGCCCGATGCCTTCGTTTTCGGGGATCAGTCCCCTCTGGCCATGCCCGGCACATACAAAGTGAGCATGTCGAAGAGAGTGGACGGCGTCACGACCGAAATTGGCGCGCCTGCAGCTTTTTCAGCCGCCGTCCTCTCCAACAGCTCACTTCCGGCCCCGGACAGGAATGCGCTTCAGCAATTCCAGCGCTCGGTCGCATCGCTTCAGCGGGCCGTCCTCGGAGCGTCGCAGTCGGTGGATGAACTGAACAACCGGATCGCGCTGATGAAAAAAGCAATGAATGAAATGCAGGCGCCTTCGGCGGGACTCAGCCGGGCAGTCGACACGCTGGAAGCGAACCTCCGCGAGGTGACACGTGTTCTGAAAGGGGACAGGACATTGACCTCGCGCAACGAGCCGGAGGTTCAATCGATCGTCGACCTCGTGAACGGGATAGTGGACGACCAGTGGCAGTCCTCGGGTGCGCCGACGCAGACGCAGCGTGACGCCTACGAGAGGGCGGCGGACGAGTTTGCCCCTCTCCTTGCGAATCTCCACACCCTGGTGGACACGAATCTGAAGGGCATCGAGAATCGGATGGAAGGTCTCGGCGCTCCCTGGACGCCGGGGCGCGTCCCGGAATGGAGGAAGTAGACAGACATGACATTTCACGATATCGAAGAAATCTACAGGGACGAGGAGCGGGTCCTTGACGCGATTGGCGCGCACGAAGAACGGCATCTCGGCCAGATCCGTTCGGTGATTTCATCGGCGGGGTTTCCTCGCTGAGATTCCATCTGACACAACCGGATCATGCATTCCATGACCGCATATCTTCTCCTCACCGCACTGGTATTCACGATGCCGTTCCCCCCGCTTGCGGGCGATCCCCAATCCTTGCCTCTTCAAGTCGTTAAATCGGTCGATCTTGCCCGCTATTGCGGAACGTGGTACGAGATCGCGCGGCTCCCGAACCGTTTCCAGAAGGACTGCGTCAGTGATGTAACTGCCACGTATACCCTCCTGGAAGACGGCACTGTCGGCGTAGTCAATCGCTGCCGCAAAGCGAACGGGGAGATTTCGGAAGCGGAAGGGAAGGCACGGAGGAAAAGTGCGGAGGATCCCCCCTCGAAGCTCGAGGTGCGGTTTGCCCCCCCGTTTCTGTCCATTTTCCCCTTCGTGTGGGGGAACTACTGGATCATCGATCTTGCGCCCGACTACACCTACGCGGTCATAGGCGAGCCGTCACGCGAATACCTCTGGATACTCTCCCGCACTCCGGTCCTCAGTGGCGATGTGTACAGTGCGATCCTGGAACGGATCAGGGATCAGGGGTATGACCTCACCGCACTTGTGATGACGAAGCAGGGGCAATGAAAAGAACATGCAGCCCACTTCACAGGCAGTTCGTACTCCTGATCCTTCTGCTTGGGGCCGGCACGTCTATGCGTGCACAGAACGCCGTCCCGAAGCCCGCAGATTCACTCGCCGCAGCCGGCAAGGAGCTCCGGCTCGAGAACACCGCCAGAGCCAAAGAGATCTACTCCTGGGTTCTTCACGAGGACAGGAAATCGACTGCAGCCCGCCTCGGACTGGGGAAAGTCGCCATTGCGGAGAATGAATGGGGGGAGGGCTGCGACCAGTTCGAGGAAGTCATGGACCGGGACACCGGAAGCATTGCCGCCCGTTACTACGGTGGGATTTGCCGCCGCGAATACGGTGCCCAGGTTGCCTGGCTGCTGAGGAGGAGGCAATGGCAGAAGTCCATGGACAATTTTCTCTGGGTGCTTGCGCGGGACTCATCATACCAGGATGTACTCTACCAGCTTGCTCTCCTCTATCGTTACAAAGACGAATACGACCCGGCCCTCGACCTGGGGCGCCTGCAGATTGAACGGAAACCCGATCTGTATGACGCTCCGCTGGGCCTCTTCAAGCTCTACCGGTTTGTGGTGGCCAACGTGTCTCCGGGCGAGATATTTCAGCTCCTGGGGCGGAGGCGCGACCCGTTTGCCCTCTACTTTGCGGCGGAGGCGCTGCGCCGGCAGAGGAGATACGTGGAGGCCGAACAGCTTCTCAAAGACATTCTCGGCCGCGCGGAAGGAATTCCCCTCCAGGCGATCTACTGTTCACTTGCAAGGATTCGCTTTGCGCAGGGAGACCCTGCACGGGGCGAAGCGTTCTACTGGAGCGGCGTCGACAGTATCTCTTCGTGGCTCGGGTCGGCCGTCATCTTTGAAGACGTCAAGTATATCCTCACCGACCTCGAATTGAAGCATTACAGGTCACTCACATCGGACCGGAAGAAGTCGGCGTTCTTCCGCCTTTTCTGGAATCTCCGAAACCCCTCTCCGGCCGCAAAGTTGAATGTCCGTCTTGCCGAGCACGAACGCCGGATCATCCGCGCGGAACAGGAGTTCGAATACTACGGATTCCGGACCCACTTCAACGATCCCGACAAGCTGCATTATCTCAATTTCCCCCGGGCTTTTTCGCTGAATCAGGAATTCAACGACAAAGGGCTGGTGTATGTGCGTCACGGGGACCCCGACGATATCCAGCGGACCATAGGAGAGAATCTCAACGAATCCTGGCTTTACAACGGGACGGAGGAATCGCCGAAAAGGATATTCTATTTCACCCAGGTAAATTCCACCGGGAACAACTGGCGCCTCACCAGTCTCCCGGAGGATCACCAGATGTGGGAGAACCTCGTGATGTGGGACCAGAGGTATAACAGGCTTCTGAACGGACAGGTGCTCGACCAGTCGGAACTGCAGGACCAGTTGCGTGTGGAATCGGAGACGACGGTCAGTGGCGCGCTTGCGACCGACGAGCACACATGGAAGAAGGAGACGAAGGTGTTCGCCATTCCCCATTCGGTCAATGCCTTCAGGGGCGACACCGGAAGAACGCTCGTGAATGTCTCCTATGCCATTCCCGTGGGGGACATTGCGAAGGACCTCGGTGATACTGTGAAGACCCTTCGCATCGAAATCGGCCTCTCCATGAATAAGACGAACGGCGAGGTCATGGCCTCCGAGCTCGACACGCTTTCGCTTCCCCTCGGGTCCGGGACGACCGGCTCGTACGTCGAGCTGTACCGGTTCGTGCTCCGCCCCGATTCTGTCAGGATCGCGATGCACGCACGGCCCCTCGGTCTGGATATGGTCTCGACGTGGGACAGGCAGATCCGCATACCGGACTACCCGGCGACCGTGCCGATGCTCAGTGACATAGAGCTCCTCCTCCCGTCCAACGCAAGGAGCAGCATCGAAATCAACGGCGTGAAGGTGATTGCGAGCCCGTTCGATGCCGTGCCCCGGGCCAAACCTCTGTACGTCTACTGGCAGATATACAACCTCACGAAGGACGCCGACGGAAAGACAGCCTATCGCTCCCGCGTCCTGCTGACGCCGGGGGAATCGGGCCCGAACGACGCGAGCATCGTCGCATACGACGGCGACCATTCCGGGCAGGACGAATCGGCCGCGGAGCTGGCCCGGGTCGACGTCCGCGCGTATGACAGGGGGATCTGTACGCTCACGGTGGAGGTTACAGACAGGAAAATGGTCCGCACATTCTCGAAGTCCCGGCTGCTGCAATTGACGGGAGACTGAGCTTTGTTACAACGCATGCATCATTGTCGTTTGTGAAACTTTCCTTCTCTTGTCAATTGCTCCTTATCGGGATACTCGGGAAAGTCGGTTCTGGCAAGACCTCTCTCCTGTGCAGGCTTGCCGACTGGTGGCGCGTCCAGGGGAGGTCTCTGGACGGCTTCGTCGCACGCGCCGGTGAACGTCCGGAGGAGGGGCGCGGTGCGGAGCGGTACGACCTGGAGTTGCTGAGGGATTCCAGGCGTCTCCCGTATGCCGTCCGTGATCCTGCTCTCCAGCCTCCGTATCGGTTTGATCCTGAGGCTGCGCGCGAGCTCGATCTCTGGGCGGACGGTCTTGGGAGCGGGGATCCCCCGTCGCTCGTGATCATCGATGAGCTCGGGCCCGTCGAGGCGGCCGGGGGCGGGCATATGGCGCTCTGGTCCAGGATCGTCTTGTCGAACCCGGGGGTCATCGCTGTCGCTGTCCGTGCGGGGGAGGAGGGGGCGTTGAAAGAAAGGCTCGGGACCGGGTTCGACATGCTGATCGACGCGGCGTCTCCGGAGGCGTGGGAGACTCTCCGCCGGGCGTGCGACGAACATCCGGACTGGATTCGGGTGGGACTGTACGGAGGGGGCGCCGGAGGGTTCGAGTCCTCGGTCGGGGCTCTGCTTCACGGGATCCAGGCGCCGATGACCGGGCTCTTCATGTCGAGCATGCAATCGGTGATCATGACGTACGCCGCTTCAGGCCTGCGTCACCGGAGGCGCGTCGTCTGGGTCCCGTTCATTTCCGCCTCGCTCAAGGCCCTCTCGCCTGCCGGAAACCGTTTACGCCCGATGCTCGCCATCGCCATGCAGGGACTCCTGTACGGGGGGGCGGTGACCGTTCTCGGCTGGAATGTACTCGGTGTTGCGCTCGGGGGGTTCCTTGTCGGTGCATGGTCGGCGATACAGGGGGTTGCGCTCCAGTTCCTGTTCGTCGGGAGCGATCTGATTCGTGCCTACGATTCCATCATCACGTGGGGGGCGAAGCTGCTGAACGTCAGGACTCCGGGGCTGCTGGTGCTGATCGCCGGTTGGTCGGTCGCCTGCGGCGCGGTCTCGTGCCTGCTCACTTTGATTGCATGGAAGCGGCGCCAGCACATGCCCGGGCGTCTTCGGGATGCCGTGTTTCGGAAGCGGAAAGGGATCGCCCTGGGGGGGAAGCCGGCGAGCAGGACCGAAGCGATGAAGCGGGGACTCAGGGATCTCTTGCGCCCGCTTTTCTGGTTGCCGGTCCTCATCGTGGTGGCCTTCACACTGGCGTCCGGCTCGCCTCTTGAATCCGCCCTCTGGGTCGTTGTCAGGGCGGCCGGGATCGGGTTCGTGCTTTTCTCTCTTGTTCGCGTCTTCGACATGCACAGGTTCATCGCCTGGCTTCAGGCCCGCGGGCACTGGGGACCGGCGCTTGCCTATCGCCATGCGCTTGACACCGTCCGGCCTAAAGATGACGCTCCACGCAGTCCCGGCAAAGACTCCTCGTCGCACTGACGGTCACGCCCGAAGCGGCGCCTGTGGCGCCGCAGTTGGCGTGATCGTTGATCCCGCCGATTCCAGGCAGTGTGGGGACCATGCAACGGGAAACTGATTGCACCTTACTTCCGTGCCTTCGCCTCCATCCGCTTCAAGAATGCGATCCCGCGTTCCGTGAACGCCCGTCCGTCCGGACAGACGTTGTGGAACAACCCTCTCTGAATCGCGAAATCGCCGACTGAAGAATTATAACTTTCAAGACTTACGTACCCGCTGAACCCTGTCTCACGGAGGACGGAGAATATCGCCTCCCATGGAATGAGTCCCCCTCCGGGGGTCCCCCTGTCGTTTTCGCACGCGTGGAGTGCGTAGAGGCGTGGCGCGATGGTACGGAGGGCCGCTTCGTAGCTCCGTATCTCCGTGACGAAGTGGTACGTGTCGAAGAGGACGCGCAGGTTCGTGTGGTCGGCGAGGCCGATCAGCCGCATCACCTGTTCGGGCGTGTTGACCATGTGGCTACGGAAATGGCTCATCGGCTCGAGCGCGATCACGACATTTCTCGCGGCCGCGTATTCCGCGAGCGCATGCAGCCCTTCGGCGGTCCGGGGGTATTCATCCGAAGGGGGCGGCCTCCGTTGGACGACGCCGGGATGCCCATAGAGCGCTCCGGCGTATGCCACCGCGCTGAGTTCGGCGGCGGCGTCCACCTGCCGTTTGTGCCAGGTGAGACCCCGTGCGCGGTTCTCCGGTTCATCCGCCGAGAGGTCGCATTCCAAAGGCCACACGCCTCCCGGCCCGACGAAAAGGTCGAGTCCCAGGGATGCGGCATGCTTGCCGCTCCTGCGGCGGTCGAAGAAGACATCGTCCCCCACGGCGATCTCGACCATGCTGAGCCCGAGTTCTTTTGCCGTGTCCAGTATATGCAGCTGGTCGTCCGACCAGCGTTCCGTGAAGATGTAGGAGTGTGCGCCGTATTTCATAAGAGAAGAAAAAAAGGCCTCTCCGCATTTTTGCGAAGAGACCGATGCAAAGATCTTTTTGAAATTCACGCCCCCGCGTGTGCGGACACTGGAAATCTAACACACGCTCCCCCCATATGCAAGGATGTCATGGTCCTGTCTTCCCCCCATGTCGATCACGAAGCTCGGCTGGAAATTCCCCTGCGGGGTCAGCCGGTACGAATTGAAGACCCCGTTCGTCTGCAGCATCGTCCCCTGACAATCTCTCTCGCAGGTCCCATACATCAAGTGGAAATCCAGCTATCCTCCAGGAGCTGTCGTGTGTATTCATGGCGAGGATGCTTGTGCACATCCTCGCTTGAGCCTTCCTCCACAATCACTCCGTCGTGGAGTACGGCGACACGATCGCAGAAGGAGAGCGCGGTCTGTACGTGGTGGGTTATGAAAAGAAGAGAAAAACCTTCCTTTGCCTGCAACGATTTCAGCAGCTGAAGCAAATGTGCCGAAGTAAGGGCATCGAGAGCTGATGTCGGTTCGTCAAGAACCAATAGCCGCGGTGCAGCCGCAAGCACTCTTGCAAGGGCGATCCGCTGGCGTTGCCCGCCGCTGAGTTGGGACGGAAGACGTCCCAGACAATCCCTCGACAATCCCACGGATGACACCAGCCCTTCTGCCTCCGCAACGGTTCCGGACGATTTCCCGGCACGGCTTGTGATTCCCTCGGCAAGAGAATCCAGCACGGTCATACATGGATCCAGGGAAGCGCCGCTTGACTGAAAGAGCATCTGGATCCCGGCGCCAATTGCCCTGCGGTTCTCCGTCTGCGGAAAGAGGTTGATGCCATTGTAGGCGATTGTCCCCGAGTCGGGTTTCTGCAATCCGACGATGCAGCGCGCGAGCGTGGTCTTCCCGCTTCCACTCTCTCCAAGCAGAGCTACGGAATTCCCCGCTTCGATCCGAAGTGACACCCCCGTGAGCAGCGGCCGTCTCTTCCTCTTGAAGCTGATAATTGAGTTGAGGCGCATCGTGAAGCAGAGGCCATTTACTTCAAGCAGAAACATCGGACTTCTCTTTCTCCGGCGAACTGTTCCATGTCTGGTGCGGTCTCCTTGCACTTGTTTTCGGCAATCGGGCACCTGGGCTGGAAAGCGCAGCCCTGGTGCCGAACATCAGGAGTGACGGCTTCTGCGTTCCGATCCGGTGGGCTCGCATGCTTTTGAGCTGTGGACTGCGCGTCGACCAATTGCCGGGAGTAAGGGTGCAGGGGGTTGTCAAAAAAGGCCTTCAACGGGGCTGACTCGACAATCTTCCCGCCATACATGACTATGATGCGGTCTCCGTAATAACGCGCCACATCGAGGTCGTGCGTGATCAGGACAAGCGACATCATTCGGTCGCGCTGAATTGAGATCAGGAGATCGAGTATCTTGCGCCGGAGAGAGGCATCAACGGCGCTCGTGGGTTCGTCGGCGATCAGTAGGGTTGGTGACGGAAGCACAGCCATGGCGATACATACTCTCTGAGCCATCCCGATACTAAGCTCATGCGGGTAGAGATCGAGTAACTCCTGGCCGGCATCGAGTCCCACAAGGCGCAGCGTGCTGTGCAGGAGAGTGTCACTGTTGGACTGGTCGCCAGTCGCCAGACGCATCTGCTGACCGATCCTGGCCAGCGGGTTGAGCGACTCCATGGGTTCCTGAAACACATACCGTATTTTGCGGCGTCGAATGGGGGACAGTTCGCCCTCACGCAGGCGCAACAAATCCTGACCTTCAAATGTGACCGAACCATCGACTCTCAAATCAGAAGTGACGGGAAAGAGCCTTGTCAAAGACCGGCTGAGAATGGTTTTGCCGCTTCCGCTCTCGCCAAGAATGATGAGAACCTCACTCTCACGTACCGTGATGGAGACATCATCGATCAGTGCTCTTCTCCCCCCCGGCATCGGGGCGGAAACGGAGAGATTGGCTGCTTTGAGAAGATTGTGTGCGTCGCTCGTGCTTGTCATGTCGTTCGGGAGTGATGATACCCAAAAGCGGTCTCAAACTCAAACGGCTCACGCAGAAGTACAATCTGCCCGTTGTATTGACAACGCCACGGTCGATACCTATATTCTCCCAGGTGTTTTCGTTCGCTCGATTCAGGAGGGGACTCTCAATGAGACCAAGAGTTTGTCTTGTCCTCCCGCTTGTCCTTTCGATTCCGCTGCTTGGATGCGGAACAAAGAAAGAGGGGGAGTCGGGATCACTCCATCGACCCGTCGTTGTTATTGCTATTGCAGGTGACATAGACAGCTTCAATCCTCTCTTTGCGGAAGACATCGCCGCGGGAGAGATCAACGACCTTCTGTTCCCCGCCCTGGTGAGCTCCGATTTTGATCTCAACTCGGGCAAGCTCAGGTATGGCCCGTTGCTTGCCCGCTCGTGGGAATACGCCAATCAGGATCGTGACATTGTGTTTCATCTGCTTCCCAACGCACGATGGACCGACGGGACGCCGGTGACGGCAAGGGACGTCCAGCTCACGTACGAGCTGTACGGTGACCCTGATGTTGCGAGCGTCCGGCAAGCAGCAGTGGACAATCTGAGGCATACCGGTGGGAAGCTTGACATACGGAAAAGTGTCGAAGCGAAAGATGATTCCACGGTACTCTTCCATTTTGCCAGAGCGTATCCGGGACAGTTGTTTGATGCCGGACTTCCCATACTGCCGGCCCATATTCTTGTGAATCTCCCGCGCAAGGCTATTCGAACCGATCCTGTGAACAAATCACCGGTAGGGTATGGGCCGTTTTCCCTCGCGAGGTGGACACCCCTGCAGGAGATCGTGCTCCAGCCGAATCCGGAGTCTGTGGTCCCGTATCCCGCGAAGCTCTCACAGTTGATACTTCGCATCATCCCGGATTATCGCTCGCGGTTATCCCAGCTTCAATCGGGGGACGTCGACATGGTGAGCGGCGTGAGGCCGGACGATGCTGATAAGCTCGCAGCGGACGCACGCGACGTCGAAATAATCTCCACGCCCGGAAGGGACTACGACTTCCTCGGCTGGAACAATATCGAGATCGAGACTCATGCCGGCTCGTCGTCCGCGACGATCAGACCCCACAGGCTCTTCGGATCAAGTATCGTCCGCAAGGCTCTCACAATGGCCATCAACAGAGATGAGCTCGTTCATGCGTACCTCGGCAAACATGGACAGGTGGCCTTCGGAGGAATCTCTCCGCTCTTCAGGTGGGCATACGACGACAGCCTGAGGCCTCTTCCGTTCGACCCGCAAGGATCGAGGGAATTACTCGAGCGGGAAGGGTGGAAGGATACAGGCGGCGATGGTATTCTCGTCAGGGACAAGGTCCGGTTTTCGTTTGTCCTCAAGGTCCCCGCGGGCGACCAGTTGAGAACTGTTGTTGCGGCGGCCGTGCAACAACAACTGAAGCAGGTGAAGATTGATATGAAGATCGAGCAGGTCGAGCGGGCGACATTCTGGCAGGAGGTCACGACAAGAAAGTATGATGCGTGGCTGGCAGGCTTCAGCGTGCCTCTTCAAATGCAGCTGGATGATCTCTGGGGATCTGATCTTGCGAAGTATCCGTTCAATCTTACCGGGTTTCGAAACGCGCGCGTCGACAGTATTCTCGCCGCAGCAAGAAATCTGAAATCGGAAACTGACGGCGCCGCGCTCTGGAAGGAGTTTCAGAGGATCGTCCATGAAGAGCAGCCATGCACATTCCTGTATTGGATCAACAGTATCGTCGCCGTCAACAGGGGTGTGCGAGGCACGCGTATTGGCGTGCTGGGCACTATGCATAACGCCTGGGAATGGCATGTCGGCCCCGCCGGTCAGGCCGATGCATCGACATCACAGTAGTACGCATATGGACAAACCCTTCTGGAGACACGTGCATCACCGGCAGTGGGTACCGCGTTGTCCCTCGTGAAATTCCTGACACGGAGGGTGCTTCACGCGATCCCCATGATTTTCGGGTTGGTGACGCTTGTCTTTTTCGTTTCTCGTTTGCTTCCCGGTGATCAGGCAAGCTTGTTCATTTCACCGGGAATTCCGCCGCGTGTCGCCGAACAGCTTCGCGCGCAGTTCGGCCTTGACCGTTCATTGTGGGATCAATACCTGGCGTGGCTCTCCTCAACCCTGCGCGGCGAACTTGGGTATTCGGTCGCACACAATGCTCCTGTCAGGGACGTTCTCCTGCACGTGTTCCCGAATACTCTTCTGCTCGGCGGAACCGCCCTTGTTGTCGAGTGTTTTCTCGCGTTCGTCCTTGCTGCGCTTGCCATCAGATATGTCGGATCGTGGTTCGATCGTTCTCTGTCGAACCTGACCCTTGTCGCCTACTCGCTACCGTCCTTCTGGGTCGGGATCCTCTTGCTTTCGCTCTTCTCTTTCTCGCTCGGGATCTTTCCCTCGTCACAGATGCACGCTGTCGGCGCGGAACAGATGGGCGGGTTGACGGCGTTCGGGGACTTGCTGAAGCACCTGGCGCTTCCCGCACTTACCGTTGCGGCGCCCGGAATTGGAGCGATTGCAAGGTATCTCAGAACGAGCATGACGGAGACGATGAGGCAGGACCATGTCGCCGCTGCCATCGGCATGGGACTCTCCAGGGGCAGGGTGTTTCGTTCGTACATTCTTCCCAACTCGCTGGGGCCCGTCATTTCAGTGCTCGGTGTCGAAATCGGCGTGCTGCTCACCGGTGTCCTTGTCAGCGAGACATTGTTTGCGTGGCCCGGCATGGGAAGGCTTGCCGTGATGGCGATCTTCAGCCGTGACTATCCCATGATTCTCGGATGTACGCTTTCTGGAGGCGCCCTGGTCGTGGCGGCGAATATCCTTGCGGACTTCCTCAGGGCCTGGCTTGATCCTCGTATCCGGCTTACATAGAAAACAGTGAAACGCACCTTGCGCATCCTCGTGGTTTCCATCGTGGCTCTGGTCAGTATGGTTCACTACCGGCTGATCCTTGCGAGTCTCGTATCTCTCGCGGCGTGGTGTGTTCTCGAAACGGGTCATCGGGCTCCTTTCGGCACCTATTGGAACCCTGCACTCGTTGAGTATTGGGTCGCCGGCACAGTCTGGATTGTCACAGCTTTGTGGCTGTTGCGCTCGGTCATTGTGTCCGTGCGGAACAGGGGGAAAGAAATCGTGCGGGAGGTTCCATCGGCAATCACCCGGGCGCGAGTTTCCTCGACGGGCATCTTCGGCCTGGTCGTGTTCGTGGCCGCTGCCTCGCCGTTCCTGACGCTCATTGACCCGAACATCCAGGGAAACCTTGTCACGACACGATTGCTGCCGCCGCTCTCCACAGGGTACGTTCGGGAGTTTCTTGATCCGGGCAGTCCGGACCCTGACACAGCGGGTCCGATCCATCGCGCGTTCACGGAGGCGAATCACTATCTGTTGCACCGGACCGTGCTGTTGAGCAGGAACCCACCCGCTGATCCTGCGGCTGTCGGTCAGCCGGCGGGCGCTGCACTCAGAGAGTTTCGGACGATCTTCCTGTTCGGCACAGACGATAATGCAAGGGATGTCTTCTCCAGGGTTGTCGCGGGAACCAGGGTCTCGCTGGGAATAGGAATCAGTGCCGCCCTGGGAGCGCTGCTTCTAGGTGGCGCGGTCGGATTTTCGGCGGGATTGTCCCGCGGCGTTCTTGATGGCGTGCTCATGCGGCTCACGGATTTGTTCCTTGCAATTCCATCGTTGTTTCTCGTCATTGGGATCCTTGCGTTCGTCGGTCAGTCCATCACCACGGTCGTTGTGGTGCTCTCCCTGTCCGGGTGGATGGGGATCGCCAGAGTCGTGAGAGCTGAAGTGGTCTCGCTGCGTGAACGGGAGTTCATTCTCGCGGCAAGGCTGCTTCGCGTTTCGACCTGGAAAATCATCACCCGGCATCTCCTCCCGAACCTCCGGCCCGTGATAGTGACAGCCACCGTTTTGCAGTTTGCCAACGCCGTTCTGGGTGAAGCCTCGTTGGGATTTCTCGGGCTTGGCATTCAACCTCCGACTGCGACCTGGGGGAACATCATGGGAGAAGCAACGGGCTATCTCGCCTCGGCGTGGTGGATTGGCGTGTTCCCCGGGATTCTCCTGGCCGTCGTGCTTGTCGCAGCCCATTCAATGGGCGGGAATCTCGCCGTCGAGGGAAACCCGGACGCGCCGGAGAAATGACCGATGATCAATTTCCGGTACCGCACGCTGAGGAAACTGGGGGAGGGTGGCAGCGGAGAAGTGTTTCTTGTTGAAGATGTGCTGAAGGAAGGCCGGCAGTCCGCAATGAAGATTCTTCACGGAGAAGATCGATCCGGACGCGTCGCTGATGAACAATTCAGGAATGAAGTATCGATCCTTGCTGCGCTGCGCCATCCGAACCTTGTACGGGTATCCGACTTTGGCATGATACGCCACAGCGACGACGCGGCCCTGCAGGGCCGTCGCTTCTTCGCGATGGAGTATCTCCAGGGATCAACCGCCGGGGAGTGGTGGCAAGATCACCGGCGGCAACATGATGGCCCTGCGCAATTGAACCATTTCGTGCTCCAGGCACTCGGTGTGCTTTCGTATGTTCATCAGAGGGGAATCATCCACTTTGACATCAAGCCTGAGAACATATTCCTGATATCAGGTGGGAAAGACGATGATCAATTCCCGGTGCTGAAGCTGACGGATTTCGGTTTCGGCGCCCGACTGAATACAACACTCGAATTCCCGCTCCGGGGTACGCTTGAATACACAGCTCCGGAGCTCTTGCGACACGAGACTTTCGACAACCGGGTTGACCTGTATTCGCTTGGCGCAACGATATACCACCTTATCGAAGATCGTTGTCCGTTTGAAGCAGGCGATCCGGTCGAGCTTATCAAAAAGGTGTTGACCACAGAGCCGGAATTCCACAGGTGCCTTGACCGGGAGTATTCCTCACTCCTCCCCCTTGTGACGAACCTCCTCCAGAAGGATCCCGGCCGCCGGTACAAGTCGGCGGGGGAAGCTGCCCGCGGTTTGCTGGAAAATGATCTGGGTGCGGCGACCCTTGCCATTGACCGGCTCCCCAGGCCGGGCTTCGTCGGGCGGGAAAAGGAGAAGGGGGTGATCGGTTCAGCAATTGCCTCGTTGTCCGGTGATTCTGAAGCCGATCCTTGCGTCGCGATCGTTGTTGAAGGCCCCGAAGGAATCGGGAAGACGGCTCTTTTGAGCGAAATGGCGCGGGTGGCGCGGGCGGCCGATGTTCCGGTTTTCGAAGTAACCGTTTCTCAGCGCGATCTGCCGTTTAGCGGAATCCTCTCGCTCCTGCCTCTCCTCCGGGCAGAAGGGATGTCCCGGTCCGTCGAAGCCGGTGCGTTGATGGAGAGATTTGCCGATGTGATCGGGGGAGTGCCCGGAGTGGACGACGCCGCTGCCGGCGGGCTGCATGTGAGCTGGGTGAAGGAGAAAGACAAAGTCGTCGACGCTCTGGCACGCTGGATCAGCGGGATGTCGTCGCTCTTTCCTCTTATTGTTATTATTGATGACGCGCATCTGCTCGACCCTGAATCGGGGGAGATACTGCGGATGGCTTCCCGCGATGCGCGGTCGGACCGGTTGCTGCTACTTGCGGCCGCGCACGGTGAAGCGAGTCTGCCGGTCGGCGCCCGTCATGTTCGTCTGGAAGAGCTTGACGCGCAATCCGTTTCTGCTATGAGCGCCTCAACGCTGTCGCCGGCGGAGCTGGGTGAGTTGCTCGGGATTCGACTTCATCAACTGTATGGAGGTCTCCCGGCGCTCATCGTTGAGGCCCTCCGGGCTGTGAGCGTCCTCCTGCCGAGGGTTCTACCGGACCGGTCTCCCGGCACAGCGGAGCTTGTTGAGGCCGTTCTGGGAGAGCTCCCCCGCGACATAGACGAGCTCCTGCTGGCGCGGTACAAGACGATTGGCCGGGAACGGCAGTTAACCCTGGGTATTCTCTCGTGCTTCATGTGGCCGGCGCGTCTGGGGATCATTCAGGCCATCCTGCCGTTTCAACCGCAGCGGACGATCGCGTACCTCTCCTCGCTCGAATCAGAAGGCCTGATCGCTTCGCATGAAGACGGTCAGAGGTTTGTGATGCGGCATGAGAGATTGAAGGCTCTCGTGTATGCGGCAATCGGGGAGAACAGGAAGGAGAGTCATCTTGCCGTCGCTTCGGCGATGGAGGAGTTTGCGGGAATCCGGACAGTTTCTGATTTACAGGAGCTCGCGTACCAGTACAGGTCGGGAGGAAAAGACGCCCCGGGCATCCACTGGCTGGAAGCTGCAGGGGACGAGGGGATGAGGATTGCCGCGTACCGGATGGCGAAGGAGCTCTACTCTGACGCCGTCCTCCTCGCCGGGGGCTCGCCTCCATCGGATTGTGACCGGATCAATATCAAGCTCGCTCAGGCCTTGTTCAGTTGCGGGGACGTTCGCGAAGCCGTGAAGCTGGCAGAGGAACAACTCGGGAGAATCTCCCTGGATATTGTTCAAGAGGTGACACTCCACAAGACTGCCGGGTTTGCTCACTCCCGACTGGGGAATTACGAGGAGTCAAAGCGACATATCATGGCTGGTCTCCGGACCTCCGTTGACACCACGGTGCTGGCGGAGCTCCAGCAGGAGCTTGTGGGAATCGAGATAGCAACCGGGAATTTTGTTGAAGCTGAGCGTTTGAGTACGGCCCAGCTTGCCCGGGCGAAGGAGCTCCGCAACCCTGGGATCATCGCCTCCATCTATAACGATCTTGGTATTGCCTCGTTCTTTCAGGGTCTGCTTGATCAATCGGCCGGGTACTTCAAGGAGGCAATGAACATCTATTCGGCGTCGCGACAGCATGCGCGGGTTGCTGATGCCATGATGAATATTGCCAATGTGATGAGTGCGAAAGGAGACATCGTTGGGGCGGTAGAGCACCTGAGCGATGCGCTGACGACGAGCAGGGAGTATGGCAGCCTGAACCAGCAAGCGCAGATTCAGAACAATCTCGGCATCGCCCATTTCAAGCTGAAGCGGTTTCAGGAGGCCAGGAACTTCTACGACGAAGCCCGGGCGATTTTTTCCCGGCTGGATTCCAGGAAGGGAGGTGCCTATGTGCTCACGAACCTTGGCGAGGTGAATTTTGCGGAGGGGCGCTATGAACATGCGCTCCTGCTGTGGGAAAATGCCCGGCGATTGTATCGCGACATGGATGACGGCCAGGAAATGGTGGAGACGCTGCTGCAACTCGCACAGGTGAATTGTGTGGTGGGTGCTGTGGAATCGGTGGGGGGGAATCTCGATGAGGCTGAAGCACTGATGAATGCCAGGAGTCTGGAAACCTTCAGATTCCGGTTGCTGTGGCTTCGAGGAATGCACATGATGGACCTCGACAGGTATGACGCAGCGCTCCTCTTCTTTACGCAGTCAGAGCAATCTCCTCATGATGAGGCAGAGAGCGAACGATGGCACCTTCTCAAGGTGCGTATGGCGGAATGCGAATATCGCATGGGCAGGCTCGGCGCGGCAGTGACACTTGCCGGGCAGGCAAAGGATTCTGGAGGGCGGAGTGTACGTCCGCAGATCGTGGCCGAGGCGTCGTATCTGCTCGGGAGTATCGCCGCATCTTCCCCGTCAAGTGTTCCGGAGAAGCCGCTCACGCTCTTCCGGGAGGGATTCGACGCGATTGCGAAGGAACCGGTAACGGAGGTGACCTGGAAACTGGCCGTTGCGCTGGGAAAGGAGTTTCTCAAGCGCGGACAGGGGGAGAGGGCAAAGGAGTGCTTTATAAAGGCAAGGCTCGTGTTGCGGTTTTTTCTTGCTCAATTCACGTCATCCGGGCTGAAGAATAGCTATCTTATGGCAGATGATAAGGAGCGAATCCTCGCAGCGCTTGATTCACACCTGAACATGTAGGAGACACCCGAGGTTGGCATCCCGCAACGACAAATTCGTCATTCTGTTGTCAGGCAGGAAGGGAATCATGGAGCGGGTTCGGCGGTACATCCAGCCTGCCGACGACATGCACCTGAAATTTGTCTCCTCGCCGCATTTTCTTTCCGGCCGGGCCATGTTCAAGACTCCCGACCTGGTGCTTCTCGACGTGACGCATGACAATATCATGATGCGATCGGCACTGGGCGAATTCTCGTCGCAGTTTCCGGACGTACCCATTCTGGCAATGGCGAATGATCCTGACCATGCTGTCGCGGTTGAACTCGTCAAGCTGGGTGTGTCGGCCTACTTCATTGTTCCCGGTGAGCAGAGAAAGATCTCCCAGCAGATCGCAATGGTGTACAATGACTGGATCGCAAAGAAAAAGAAAGAAAAATTCGTCGAGCTCCAACAGGTGGTATACGACTTCCGGCAGATCATTGGCAAGTCTCCGCTGTTGAAGGTCACGCTCGATCGCGCACAGAAGGTCATCCGGAACAGTACGGTGACAGTGCTGATCACAGGAGAGACGGGGACGGGGAAAGAGCTCTTTGCGCGGGCGATTCACTATAACGGAAAAAACAGGAACAGCCCGTTTGTGGACATCGCCTGCTCGGCCCTGCCGGAGACCCTCCTCGAATCGGAGCTCTTTGGATATGAAAGGGGGGCATTTACGGATGCAAAGGAAAGGAAGATCGGACTCTTCGAGCTCGCAGGCGACGGGTCAATCTTCCTCGACGAGATCGGCGACATCTCTCTCGCAACTCAGTCAAAACTCCTGAAAGTTATCGAAGATCGCTCGATGCGAAGAGTCGGGGGTGTGCGTGATGTTCCCGTCAGGGCGCGTGTGATTGCCGCCACGAGCGTTGACCTTGAGGCAAAAATGAGAACGGGGGAGTTTCGTAAGGACCTGTACCATCGCCTGAAGATCCTTCCGCTCGAGCTCCCCCCCTTGCGCGAGAGGAAGGAGGACATCCCCCTGCTGTGCCGCAGTTTTCTCGATTCCTTCAACAGGGAATACAACAAGAAGATCCGGGGTCTGACCCCTCACGCTCTGCAGATCCTCATGGAACATGATTGGGAGGGGAATGTCCGTGAGTTGAAGCACAGTATTGAACGCGCCTTCCTCCTTGAAGAATCTGATTGGATCACCGAACATGACTTCGATTTCGAAAGCAGGAAGGCCGCTCCGGTGAGACGAAACGTAGTCATAAACAAACCCGAAAGCCTTCCGCCGAAAGAAGTAGATACACTCATGCTCCTCATTCCACTTGACCGGGCATCGCTGACTGAAGTGCAGAGAATGCTCGCACAGAAGGTTCTCGAGCACATCGGGAGTAACAAAGCCAAAGCGGCAAAAATCCTTGGGATCTCCCGGCCCCGGCTCGACCGGATACTGAGGAACCCGCGGGACGGCATTGAGGAGTGATGTAACGTTTTGAGGAGGCACGTGTATCGTTTTGTTCCGCTTCATGATGAGGGTCACCCGAATACCATCTCTCCAGAAACCCCGCCCTGCCTCAGCTTCCCCCCTTCTCCTTCACCACAATTCAATTCCGGCCATTCCCATCCTGGCCGGCTTCTGGCATAGGAATTGCGTCTCTCTGTCGTGAAGTGTCATCATCGTTTCGGTGAATTCCGCACGAAGAGGGGAGACAGGTGACACGGACTTGATGCTTGTTGTCGGTTACTCATTCAAGATTCAGGGGGGAATTACAATGAAAAAGATCCAACTCGTCGCGGCAGGGAACAAGATGAAATACTCGAGATCGTTGATCGCACTGGTTCTGGGGAATCTTCTGGGACTTGTGATATTTTTGCCTGGCTGCCAGAATGATTCGCCGGTGAGTTTCCAGGATAACCCTGTGACTGCTTCGGGGCCGCAGTTCATCAAACTTCCGGGGACTCATGGCCTGGGGAAGATAGTCGCAGACACTGCAGTGATAACGCCCGAGCATGGCGGGCGACTCGAGTTGGACTTCAAGTATTCTTACGTGGACACCGATGGCGTGACCCGGAAGCTGGATGCCAGCCTGTCAGTGACATTCCAGCCCCACGGTGTTACGGACACTCTTGTGGCAACGATGTCGCTTGACGATCAGGTCCTGCGATCAAACATTGACCTTACATTCGGTCCGCACGGTACGACATTCCTCAAGCCGGCGTTGCTCGATGTCGACGTAAAGGGTATGGACCTATCAGGACTGAGACCACACGACAAAGTATACCTCTGGTATGTAGACAGCACCGGGGAATGGATCAGGATGGATGCTCAGTTCGTCCATATTAACATTCCACAAGGACGTCTCGTCTGTAATAACGGCGAGCTTCCGCACTTCTCGGCATACGCATTTGGCCGATAGTTGCGGCGACAACTGAAAGCATCGTTTCCAAAACTAAACTACCTGCGAGCGATGAAGACTGAAATCGTCACAGATCAAATCCTCGGCGTGGTCAAGAACTACTGCACGCCCAATGTCGTCACACGTATGATGAAGGACCTGCGGCGATCGGAAGCACTTGAGCGAAGCATGATGTGGGAGAAGAGTGCCGGACCGACGCGAGGACAGCGGCGGGGGATATCGCTTGGTAATCAATATAACCTGGATCAGTTGATTACGCTCTGTCATGATCGACTGGCAACGGAGGAGGTGTGCCAGGTGATGTTGGGCATCGGTGACATCTTCAAAGTGCACGGCGAGACGGACCGGGCCGAAGAGATGTACACGATGGCCCTTGCTCAGGGAGAGAAGTGTGGAGAGAAGGGATACATCGCCGAAGCGCGTATGCGTCGCGGCGAGATCTACTCTCGCAAAGCCCGGTGGAAGCAGTCCGCCGCCGACCTTGGACGCAGCCGCGTGATCTATTCCGAATTGAAACGTCACGAGGCGCTTGGCCGGGTTGAGAATATCCTGGGGACAAACTATGCGGAGCAGGGACAAACCACCAAGGCCGTTGAATACTTCACGCGCGCCCTGACACTTTTCGAACGGACTCGACAGACTCAGATGGCGGGTGTTGCGCTGATGAATTTGGGCATCACGTACAACATCATCGGCAATTACGACTCGGCTGTAGTCCACTATAAACGTGCACAGTCATGTTTTGAGGAAGGCGGGGATCTCAATCGCCTGGCGGAGTTGCACCACAACATGGGGATGAACTATTTGTCCAGGCGAGTGTTCAAGGAGGCTTTACGGGAGTTTGACGCGAGCTATACATTGTCGTCGTCGTTGCAGAACCGCTCTCTCATGGGTCTGGCGAATCTCGGGAAGGCCAATGCGTATCATGATCTCTGTGACCTGCCGGTCGCATTGAAGCTGGTGTCTCAGGCGATCGAGTTCTTTGTCACTTCAGGGGAAAAAGTGGGTCTGGCGGATGCCTACAAAATGAAGGGGATGATCCATCGCGATATGAAGAGTTTTGATACGGCGGCATCATACCTGCACACAAGCCTGCGGATCAATACCGAGATCAACAACCAGTTGAACGCGGCGGAATCGTATTTTGAAATTGGCGTTCTGGAAACGGACCGCAAAAGGAACGAAGAAGCAATCCGGACCTTCCTGAAAGCCAGGGAGGCGTTCAAGAAAGTAGGAGCACGGGAAGACGTGAAAAAGACACAGGACCGGATCAATGCCCTTAAATGGAAGACACGATGAACCTCGGTGATCTCCTTCAGGAGGAGTCTGCCCGGCAGCCCCATGCCACGGAAGAGAAGCCCTCTGCATCGAGAATGAGGGATCTCGAGATGATCCTCAACGTTGTGCGAAAGGTCAACACGTCGCTGGTGCTTTCAGACGTGTTGGAGCTTGTGCTCGACGAGGCGATCCGGATCACGAACGCGGAGCGGGGATTTCTCATGCTGGCCAACAGGGAACGGAAATTGGAATTTGTGACAGGCCGGACTGCGGGTGGCGAGTGCATTCAAGCCGAGAGCTTTCAGGTGAGTTCGTCCGTCCTCGAGGACGTCTTTACGACGGGGGAATCACTCTGCGTCGAGGACGCGCTCAGCGACGGGCGTTTTGAGCGTCGTCAAAGCGTTCTGGATCTTGTATTGAAGACCATTATCTGCAGTCCCCTTCGTACTCCCGAGGAGGCCGTCGGGGTTATCTACGTTGACAGCAAGTCCATACAGGCTGTAGAAAAGACGGACATTCTGTATCTCTTTGAGATCCTTGCCGGCCAGGCTGCTACTGCAATCAAGAACGCCCGGCTCTATCAGGATCTGAAAAACACCTATGAAGATCTCAAACACGCCAATGAACAGATCATCAAATCTGAACGCATGGCGATGAAGGGAGAGATTGCGGGGGAGGTAAGTCATGAGCTTCGGAACATCGTCGGTGTAGTACTCTTACAGCTTGAGTTTCTTTCGCGCAGGCTTGGTCGGATCTCGGCGGAGGACCTGAAGAGTTCTGTCGAGAAGACCATTGCGGGTGCCAGGAGAATTGAGAGGTTCTCTCACAGTCTCATGACGGGGAGACGTGCGGCAGGCACACTGGTGCCCGTCGATCCCAACGTCATATGCCGTGATTTCCTCGAATTCATCAGGGTGCTGCCGAAGTTCAAGAATAACCGGCTCACGTTGGTGCTGGACGAAGATCTCCCCATGATCGAGCTGGACGTTGATCAAGTCCAGCAGGTCCTGCTGAATCTTGTGAACAATGCAGTTGAGGCGTTCCCGCAGGCTGCGATGACCCTTCAGGCGGAATACGATGTCATTAACAATGCGGTTCGTATTTCCGTGCAGGACAACGGCCCGGGCATTGACGAAGTCGTGAGAAACAAGCTGTTTCACGAGAACATCACCACCAAGGCAGATGGACATGGGTACGGTCTTCCGATCTGTCGCCAGATCGTGGAGTATCACGGGGGGACAATTCGACTCGAGACCGAAAAGAACTGTGGCGCAAAGTTCATCATGACGTTCCCGGTGCGACGGTCATCTGTCACTGAATCAGCATAGTCGTAGAGAGCACCCGCTTCATCTTTTTATTCAGCACACCTCCGCGTCCCTGACAATCAACGAGAACGCCGATCCGTCTGTCCGGTCGGATCTGGAGCGCCACTTCAATGAGCTCGCCCCCGAAGACGCCCCCTATTTCACGCACGACGTTGAAGGGCCCGACGATATGCCCGCGCATATCAAGTCCTCGCTCCTTGGCTGCAGTCTCACGATTCCCGTCACGGACGGGAGTCTCAACCTCGGGACCTGGCAGGGGATCTACCTCTGCGAACACAGGGACAGGGGAGGGAGCAGAAACGTCATCGCAGCACTCTGGGGCGAATAACGTGTCCCCCCGCCCGAAGTGAAGTTCCGACCTACTCCTTTTTTTTCTGCCTCAGCAACCACACATAGAACTCCGGGTTCTGATAGGTCTCGGTCCATGAGTCGTGCCCTGCTTCCGGGTACACCGTGAACCTGACATTCCCCCCCGCGGACTTAAGGCTATTCACCATGCTCTTTCCCCGTTCAAAGTCGATGACGGGGTCCTTCTTTCCGTGAAATGCCCAGACGGGGACATCCTTCAGAGCCGACACCCTTGTCGTATCCCCCCAGCCGCATATCGGGGCGATCGCTGCGAACAGATCCGGATGCGCGGTGGCCATCCTCCACGTCCCGTTCCCCCCCATGCTCATCCCTGTCAGGTAAATCCTGGACACGTCGACGCTGTACCCTTCCAGAATTCTGTCAAGCAGCATTTTCAGGATAGGAACCGACCAGTATTCGTCGACGGGGCATTGAGGTGACACAAGTATGAACGGAAATTTCCTTCCCGCTTCCACGAGTCCGGGAGGGCCGTGTCTCTTGACGAGCTCCACGTCCGTTCCCCGTTCCCCCGCCCCATGGAGGAAAAACAGAAGCGGCCACTTCGTCCCCTCTTTGCCGTAGCCTCCCGGCAGGTAGAGCAGGTATCCCGTATGCACTTCGATCGTAACACGCTCCGCGAAAACGTGAGCTTCCTGTTTTCGTTCCATGACCGGAGACTCCTTTGTGGTTGCACATGAAGATGTCGGAGTGTACCTCGGTAAAATCATGAGGCAAAATCATGAGAACCTGAGTCATTTGCAATTGGAGCCGGCAATGGCGAAATTCTCGGCTGTCACATTGATTGTTTCCGGGGAATTTTCCCACGATTCTGAGATAAGCCGGGATGGAAGGATCTCCATGAAGCTCGCATGCCTCATCTTTTTTCCGATCGCGTTTGCCCTCGCCCAGGTCTCCGGCGTCGAACCGGATGCACGCTCCGGCTTTCAATCGATCAACGCGGAAGACCTGAGGTCGTATCTGACATATCTGGCTTCCGATGCGCTCCAGGGGAGAGAGACGTCGTATCCCGGTGAAAGACTGGCTGCCGCTTACATCGCCGACCATTTCAGGACGTTCGGGCTTCGGCCGATGGGAGACAACGGTACGTACCTGCAGCATTACAGCGTGGAACTCGTCGGGGTGAGCGATTCGACGACAATCGTGGTCACCAAGGGGAGGGCGAATGAGAAGTTCTTCTGGACGAACGATTTTATCGCACTCGGCGGCCGCGACACGAGTATCTCCGGACCCGTCGCATGCGTCGGCTACACGGACAGCAAGACGCCTGTCGAGGCGAAAGGTGCTCTCGCCGGGAGAGTGATACTCGTTTTCTCAGGTTCCCGCACCGGGACCGCGCCCCCGGCTCCCGGCGGATCGTTGAGAAGGATGTTCGGCGGAGGAAGGAGAGATTCGGGCGCGGTGGCGATGTTGATTGTTGCAGAAGACACCGGGGCGGCGTCCTATCCCCTGATTGTCTCACAGATGTTCTCTGCCGGCAGAGGCCACCCCAGGATGGTGTTGAAGGGGGAACCGCAGCGGACGGGACGTCCCGGTCCTCTCACGTTCATTGTCTCACCGGCGCTTGCCGGGGCAATCCTCCGTTCGGCAGGGTCCTCCCTGGGGGAGGCGCGCCGCCGCGCGTCAACGGATTCCCTCTTTTCCCCGATGATGATGGACGGGATCAGCGTGGCTCTCGATGAGAAGATGGTGCGCGAGGAGAGACAGGCTGAGAACGTCGTCGGGCTGCTCGAGGGGAGCGACCCGGTCATGAAACACGACGTCGTCGTGTTTTCGGCACATTTCGACCACCTGGGGACGGGTGCCGGCGGAGCAATCTACCACGGGGCGGACGACAACGGCTCGGGGACCGCCATGGTGATCGACCTCGCGCGCGCGTTCGAAAAGAACGCCGTGAGGCCGAAGTGCAGCCTCCTCTTCCTGACCGTTTCGGGGGAGGAGAAGGGGCTGCTCGGTTCGATGTATTATACCTCTCATCCCGTCGTGCCGCTCGAGAACACGGTTGCGGATTTCAACACGGATATGATCGGGAGGATGGATTCGGCTCACCAGGCGTCCGGGGCGGGCCCATACGCATACCTCATTGGATCCGACAAGATCAGCACGGAGCTGGACAGCATCCTCCGTGTCGCGAACCGGGAATCCAACAACATCGAGTTCGACTACACATACAACAACGACAGCGATCCCAACCAGTACTACCGAAGAAGTGACCATTACAATTTTGCCAGGCATGGTGTCCCCATCGCGTTTTTCTTCACGGGGGTTCACGCCGATTATCATAAGCCGACGGATACGATCGACAAGATACTCTTCGACCGGATCGTGAAAATCGGCCAGGTGGTGTACTACGCAGGATGGAAGACGGCGAACCTCCGTGGCATGCTGGCAAAGGACGGGACGCGGAGCGGCTACAGGGAGACATCCCCCTCGCGGGGGGAGTGATCAGGAATCTCACAACACCGGAAGCAACGCAGGAGGATCGGGACTTGACAATAAGGATTTCTTTGTGGAGATAGTCCTATGAGAAAGCATTGGACGGACAGGAGTAGGATCATCTGCAAATGAAGAAAGCGCGGCAAAGAGGAGACAAAAGCGATCCCGGGAAGCAGTCGGGATTCACGATTCCCGCCGCGGCAAAGGCTCCGACCGGAAGTCACCTTTCGCTTGAAGGGATGCACGGCAGCGTCAGCGTGCCCCCCCTTGAAGCCGGCTTCTGGCGGCAATGGCGGGCGTTCGTCGGACCTGCGGTCCTTGTCAGCGTCGGATACATGGATCCCGGCAACTGGGGAACCGACCTGCTTGGTGGTGCCCGGTTTAAGTACGATCTTTTGTGGGTTGTCGGCCTCGCCAGCCTGATGGCTATCTTCATGCAGGTCATTTCTGCCCGGCTGGGTGTCGTGACAGGGAAAGACCTTGCGCAATGCTGTCGCGACTGGTATCCGCGCTGGACGCGCTGGCCCAACTGGCTGATGAGCGAATCGGCCATTGGCGCCTGTGACCTGGCCGAAGTCCTTGGGAGCGCCGTCGCGCTTAACCTCCTGTTTCATATCCCCCTGCTCTGGGCAGTCATTATTACGGGACTCGACGTATTGCTCCTTCTGGCCCTGCAGCGATTCGGCATGCGCACCATCGAGGCCGTGATCCTGTTGCTGGTAGCCACTATCGGTGTTTGCTACTTCATCGAAATCTTCGTTCTCCCGCAGACGCAACCCGGCTTCCTCGAGATGGGGCGCGCTCTCGTATCTCCGAACTTTCGTCACGCGGGGATGATTTACGTGGCGATCGGGATGATCGGGGCGACGGTCATGCCCCACAATCTCTATCTCCACTCGGCATTGGTACAAAGCCGCCAACTCCAGAAAGATGAAGTATCGGTGAAGCGTGCGATCCGCTTCAACACGATTGATTCAATAGTGGCGCTGACCATTGCCTTTTTCGTCAACGCGGCGATTCTGGTCCTGGCGGCGATGGTATTCTTTGGCAAGGAGAGCATGACTGTGCCGGGCGGGCCTATCGTGAAGTTCGGCGCGGATGCCGATTGGATCCGCATCGCGTTCCTTACCCTTGCTCCTCTGTTGGGGGTGTCCGCTGCAAGCACTCTGTTCGCCGTCGCTTTGCTCGCGAGCGGTCAGAGCAGCACCATCACCGGCACGCTTGCAGGCCAGGTGGTGATGGAAGGGTTCATGCACTGGAGAATCAGCCCCTGGGTACGACGGCTCATCACCCGCGGGCTGGCCATTCTTCCGGCGGTCTTCATCATCGGGATCAGGGGTGACAGCAGCGTGAATGATCTGCTGACGCTCAGCCAGGTGGTGCTTGCCCTCCAGCTCCCGTTCGCGATGTTCCCGCTTCTCCAGTTTACGTCTTCCCGGGAGCGGATGGGCGCGTGGAAAAACGGCTGGTTCCTCCTGATCGCCGGCTGGGGTAGTGCGCTCCTGATTACCGCGCTGGACATCTACGGACTGCCGGACTCACTAAGAACCGCCTGGCAGGTCATCATTGGTGGATGAACGAGATCCGCAGAAAGGGCCGTGCATGTACAAAACCATTCTCGTGACTTTGGACGGGACGCCGAGCGACCGGACAATCATCGAGCACATCAAGAAGCTCGCGCAGGTCTTGCACAGCCGGCTCGTGTTGTTGCACGTCGCCGATGGCTGGGCAGCCCGCACATTTGGTGCGGATGCCGTGAGTCCCGAGATCAATGAGGACAAGGAGTACCTGGAGAATGTTCGTTCAGAATTTCTGGTCGCTGGTATTCAAACTAAAGCAGAATTGGCATACGGTGAACCGGCTGATGAAATCGTCAAATGGGTTCAGAAGGGGGAATGCGATCTTGTCGCCATGACAACGCACGGGCACCGTTTCGTTGCCGACCTCTTTCTCGGGACGACGGCCACCCGGGTACGTCACAGCGTGGGCGTGCCCGTGCTCCTGCTCAAATCCAGGGGAACGCTTTCCTAGCCGTCTGATCTCACAATTCGTACGGTAGGAAGCCCCCTCTCTGTCGCGGACTGTCCCGCGCCGTCACATCTCATGGGTTTTCTTGTGGGAAACCTTATCGTGGATCAATTGCCTCAGAAGATGCCACCCGGACAGGAAACGCTCCTTGCCGCATCGAGTGCGGCCTGGCCAGCGGAACATCGGGTGCGGGGTCATTTTTGCCCTTGACATTGTGCCTTGCTGTCCGTACACTTCAACGGTTCTTCAACACCGTTCTTTGATCGAACGATTGTCGAGATATTCCCCTTAGCGGGGGGATATGTGCAACATTGGAGGTCTTCTGAGTGAATTGCTCGATTGATCGTGTCACGCGCGCTTCCACCCCCTCCGCTGCGAACGAAGTTTATCCAACTCTCCCCATTTTCGCCACAATTTGTCCCATCTGCGCCACGGTTGTTCCTATCCGCGCCCCCGGAGGTCTTCCACTTTCACGAGAGTAAACCCGTTTCATTCCCAACATTCCCCACAACCGGAGGTATCATGAAAGGTAAAACCACAATCGTTGCGGCAGGTGTCCTGTGCGTCCTGGCCGTTACCACCGCTTTCGCCCAGATGAAGGACAGCGACAAGATTGCGCGCATCGCCCGCGGGAAATACCTCGTAGGGATCATAGGGTGCAATCACTGCCACTCACCCAAGGTCATGACCCCCCAGGGGCCGGTGGTGGACGAGACCCGTCCTCTCTCCGGATCCCCGTCTGTCATGCCGGTTAGTCTCCCTCCGGACGGGATGCTCGCTCCCGACAAATGGGGAGTTGCGACGACAATGGATCTGACCGCGTGGGCGGGGCCGTGGGGTGTCAGCTTCGCAAAAAATTTGACGCCCGACAAGGAGACCGGACTCGGCAGCTGGACAGAGACGATCTTCATCAAGGCGTTGAGGACCGGCAAGGATATGGGTGAGGGGCGGCCGATTCTTCCTCCGATGCCCTGGGAAGATATCGGGAAAGCCAAGGATGGTGATCTGAAAGCCATATTTGCGTATCTCCAATCTCTCAAGCCGATCAAGAACGCTATTCACGAGCCCATCCCTCCGGCAGCAGCTCCGGGCGGCGGACACTGATTGACAAAGGGGAGGAGGCTTCCGATGAACATCCAATGTCACAGACTATTTCTCGCAGTTGCGTTGATCCTTGCGGCCGTGTTCGACAGTGCATCTGCGCAGGCCCCGTACCGCGGGTCAGGCGTGCAGCACGGCGGCACCGTGAAAGGATCGGTCCGGCTTTCCTCTTCTCCTTCGGGGGAATCATTCGATCGGATGACCAAGAACGAGGCGGTCTGCGGAAAACGGAAGCCTTCTCCCCGGCTGCTTGCGGGGACGGAAAACGGCGTCAGGTTCGCTGTGGTATGGATCGATCAGATCACGCAGGGGAAGAAGTGTGACCCTGCGGGAATCGCGGCGCTCACGCAGCGGAAGTGCGAGTACAGCCCGCATGTTCTCCTCCTGCGCCCGAACGATGAGCTGGAGATCGTGAACGAGGATCCCATACTCCACAATGTTCATTCCTATAACATGAACAAGAACCTTTGTTCGGTCTTCAACATCGCCCAGCCCGTCCGCGGCTTTCACACACGCGTAAGGGGAGCAGATCTGGCGGGGATCAACGCGATGATGACGACCTGCGACGCCGGGCATCCGTGGATGAGCGCGTACATTATCCGCGCATCGAGCCCGTATTATGCGGTCACGGACGCGGACGGGAAGTTCCAGCTCTCTGAGGTCCCGCCCGGGACGTACACGTTGAAGATGTGGCACGAAGGTGTTGCAGCCCGCAACTCCACGGGAGGCGCGGGCACTCCGCCGGTCGTCGAAGAGCCGTATGTCGAGTCCCGGCAGATCACGGTCCGGCCCGATGAAACGCTCCCGGTTGAGTTTGTCTTCGCGCTTCGCCCTGCAGTGGCCTCGAACTGATTTCACCGCAAAGATCGTACCGGCGATACGGGCAGGAAATCGGAGGTGCACACCTATGAATCTTCGGCCGGCAGTTATCCTCGCTGTTCTCCCTCTGATTTCCTTTCCGCCGGTCCGCGCCCCGGAGCGGCTCTGCGACATCGTCATCCGGAACGCGGTGATTTACGACGGGAGCGGCACCCCTCCGTTTCACGGTGACGTCGCCATCAACGCCGACACCGTTGTCTCCGTCGGTTCGCTCGCTGATCTGCGCGGGAAAAAAGAGCTGGATGCGCACGGCCTTTCGGTCTCCCCCGGTTTTATCAACATGCTCAGCCACGCGGAAGAGTCGCTGATTGCCGATGGCCGTTCCGAAAGCGACCTGCGGCAGGGAGTGACTCTCGAAGTTTTCGGGGAATTCTCCATGGGGCCCGTGACTGACACACTGAGGGCGGAAGCTGTTGCGATGCAATCGGATATCAGGTATCCGGTGGACTGGACCACGCTCGGGGAATACCTCGATCAACTCGCGGGGAAGGGGATCTCGACGAACATCGCCTCGTTCATTGGTGCGGGAACAGTGCGTGCCAATGTCCTCCATTACGCGAACCGTCCCCCAACGTTGGAAGAGCTTCGGAAGATGAAGGAACTCGTGCGGGAGGGGATGGAGGAAGGCGCGCTTGGACTCACCTGCGCGCTCCTGTACGTCCCCGACGTCTACATGTCGACAGCGGAGCTCACGTCTCTTGCGGCGGTGGCATCGGGGTACGGCGGCAGATTCACAGCCCATATCCGGAGTGAGGGGCGACACCTCGACGCCGCCGTCCGGGAGATGATCACAATCGCCCGAGACGCGCACACGGGTGTTGAGATCTATCATCTCAAGGCCAGCGGGAAGGAGACCTGGCCTCTCCTCGATTCCGTCCTTGACCGGATCGAGGCGGCCCGCGCGGAGGGGGTGGACATCACGGCGAACATGTATACATACACAGCCGCTGCCACGGGACTCGATGCCGCGATGCCCCCCTGGGTTCAGGAGGGGGGATACAATGCATGGGCGGGACGACTGAAAGACCCCGTGATCCGTGAGCGGCTGAAGAAGGAGATGTCGACCCCCTCGGACGCGTGGGAAAGCCTCTACATGGAGGCCGGCTCTCCGGAGAATGTCCTCCTTGTCGCATTCAAGAATGAGAAGCTCAAGCCGCTGACCGGGAAGACACTTGCGGAGATTGCGAAAATGCGCGGGACCTCTCCTGTGGAAACGATGATGGATCTTGTCGTCGAGGACGGCACGAGGGTCGGGACGATCTATTTCCTCATGTCGGAGGAGAATGTGCGGAAGGAGATCAGGCGGCCGTGGGTCAGCTTCGGTTCCGACGAGGGGTCATATGCGCCCGAAGGAGTATTCCTGAAATCCAATCCCCATCCCCGGGCATACGGGAACTTCGCACGTCTCCTGGGGAAGTATTCGAGGGATGAGAAGTTGATCACACTGGCTGAAGCGGTCCGGCGACTGACGTCCCTCCCGGCGACGAATCTGAAGCTCCCGAAGAGGGGATACCTCCGGGCCGGCTATTTCGCGGACCTGGTCATCTTTGATCCCGCGCGGGTGGAAGATCATGCGACATACCCCAGCCCCCACCGTTATTCGACGGGCGTGGTCGACGTTTTTGTCAACGGCGTCCAGGTTCTGAAAGACGGGGAGCACACCGGCGCGATGCCGGGCAGGGTCGTCCGGGGCCCGGGGTGGAAATCCCCCCGTTGACCCTTTAATCTTTCTTCCCGCTTCCCCGGGGTTGCGCGACGACGAGCAAGCCCAGGACGCCGAGGTCGCTGAACAAGAGCGGCGCGAACACGGGGGCGAACGCAAGAATCCGCTCGAGGCTCAGCTGTCCCGTTCCCGCCAGGTCCGCCGAAAGATGGAACCCGAAACCGAGGATACCCACGAGGACAGCGGCAATCATCGTCCAGAAATACACAAGCTCGTCCCCCCGCGACCACGTTTTTGAGACCGCGATTGTGATGACGACCGCGGTCGAGAAAAGCCCGAAAAGTATCGCAATAAGTTTGTAGGCCGTGTACCCGTATTGCGCATGGTCGATCAGCGATGTCATCGCGCTTCCCGCGAACCCCAGTCCCACCAGCCAGATGAAATGGCGATCCCGGGAGATCGGTGCCCGGAATGTTCCGAGTCCCGGAACCTCGAGCAGGCCCGGTTGAGCTTTGACCTCCTGTGTCGCCGCGTACAGGCCGATGAGCGAGATGCCGCAGAATGCGAGCGGGGCCAGTATCGGTGATCCGAAGACCACCCATGCCCACGTGAGGTGTCCCCCGGGATTCAGCACCGCGTTCCCGTGGAATGCCGTCCCCAGGGCCCCCACCGCCAGTCCCAGCGCCATGAGGCCCATGTGGACGAGCGCCAGCCACCCCTTCGGTCTCGTCTGGAAAGAAAGGAGTATGCAGGAGAGAGCGCAGAATGGGGAGATGTAGACCGGAATCAATTCGTACACGGGGACGAACGCGTTGATGGAATGGGCGAGAGCGACGTCAAGGCCTGTCGATACGAAGTTGATCCCCGCAAACATCAGCAGGAACCGGTTCTTTTCCATCGGGAGGCGGACCTGTGCGAGGCGGAACACGGAGACCTGGTCCATTGTCACTTCCCCCGCGCTCGTTGTTCACGCAAGCCCCGTGCATCTTCTTCCACAGCGTTGAGTTGTTTCAAGAGCGGATAGATCCCGTGCCACTGCACGAAATCGGGCCCCTGCATGTAGGCACCGAACTTTGCCGTCCTCCCGTAGTAATGCCACAGGTCGAATGCGTCATAGCTGATCTTCGTGGCGAAAGGTCGTGAAGTGATCACACCGTCTTTCACGAGACCCTCGATGATCATCCGCGCCTCCCTGACTTTGGAATTAACGAGCACCGTCACGCTGTCGGCCATCGCGTATTGCCTCTCCACGAAGGGCTGCGAATGGCAATTCGTGCATACCGCCTTCATCGAAGCCCTCCCCTCGACCCCGTTGGGCCTGTCCGTGGTCTCTGCGGCGAAAAGGTACTTCGAAAGCCGCTGCCCGACGTCATGTGTCGTCCCCTGCGTTCCGAACCCGCTGAAATGGCATGTCGCGCATGTCGGTGCGGGCATGTCGACGACGGTCAGTCTGCCGGGTTTCTGATCCCAGTTCCACTTTTCTCCCGCCGTGTGATACATAACCCCGTGCGCCGACTCGTTGTAAATCTCGTCCTGCGGATGGTCCGGTCCGAGATGGCACTGTCCGCAGATTTCGGGTTTGCGCGCCTGCGCAAGTGAAAACTCGTGCCTCAGGTGGCACTTGTTGCAGTTGCCGATGCTCCCGTCTTTGTTCGGCTTCCCGATGGAATGGCAGCTCTGGCAGGCGAGGGGCGTGACCATCGGCCCCTCGATGTCGAAAAGTGAGTTCCGTGATGCGGTCACCATCCCGTTCGACCCCCTGTTCGCCTCGGGGATCGCCTCGACGATCTTCTTCTGTTCCGCGGTAAAATCATCCAGTCCCGACAGCGCAGCCCAGGCAGGGCCCCCGTGGCGGCTCAGGTTGAACTGGTTTGTCTCCGTCGGGTGGCATTTTGCGCATTTCGCGGGCGTCGGCGTCGCGGTGATAAAGAACCCTTCGTGGTCCTTCCCCGACGCGTTGCTCTTATCGACCCCGTGGCAATCGAGACATGAAACCCCGGCACGGGCCATCGTGCTGTGCGCGTACTGGTTGACGATATCGGGGGAAACGCGTTTGTGGCACGCCGCGCATTTGTCGGCGCCGCCGTAGGCAGCCGGCTCTGCATCGGAGGCCGATCTCGTTTGCCCCCCGGAAGGGAGGCGTGTGAGCGCGTAGACAAGTACCACGATGACGATCGTCGCGATCGCACCGTTGCGAAGCGTCCTGGGGATTTCTTTGGGCATGAGAGGGCCTGTTCTTGATGGACGGGGAGCGGCATTATGTTACGGAATTTGGCTTGCGCAGTCAAACCGTCGGGCCCCGTGACAGAAGCCTTCGCGGTCCTGAACTTCCCGCAGGCCAGTGCGGGTTCTAGCGGCGGAACTCGCAATGGATGTCGTAAAAGGTAACCGGTGAGATAGGCGTGAGCAGTCTGCTTCAGGGGGTGACTGCGGATGCGACCCCGTAGTATTTCTTCTGGAACCGGAGCGCGACGTTGACGAGGCTGATGAGGACGGGGACCTCGACAAGGGGGCCGATCACGGTGGCGAATGCCTCTCCGGAGTTTATCCCGAAGACCGCCACGGCGACCGCGATTGCCAGCTCGAAATTGTTGCTGGCGGCGGTGAACGAAAGCGTGGCCGTCTTCGAATAGTCCGCACCGAGTTTCCTGCCGAGGTAGAATGACACGAAGAACATGATGATGAAGTAGAGTGTCAGCGGAATCGCGATCCGTATGACGTCCAGGGGTATCCGGACGATATATTCCCCCTTCAGCGAGAACATGACGAGTATCGTAAAGAGGAGCGCGATAAGCGTTATCGGGCTGATCCGGGGGATAAACGTCCGCTCGTACCACTCCTTACCCTTCAGGCGCAGGAGTGTGAACCGCGAGATGATCCCGGCAAGAAACGGGATCCCGAGGTAGACGAACACGCTCTGCGCGATCTGCCCTATGGTGATGTCGACCTTGAACGACTGGAGTCCGAGCCACCCGGGGATGACCGTCAGGAACACGTACGCATACACTGAGAAGAAAAGGACTTGGAACACCGAATTGAATGCCACGAGTCCCGCAGCGTACTCCGTGTCTCCCTTTGCCAGCTCGTTCCAGACGATGACCATCGCGATGCACCGCGCCAGCCCCATGATGATAAGCCCGGCCATGTAGGCGGGGTGATCCGGGAGCAGGAGTATCGCCAGCACGAACATCAGGACGGGCCCGACGATCCAGTTCTGAACGAGCGAGAGTCCGAGTATCTTTGTATTCCTGAACACATCCCCCAGCTCCTCGTATTTCACCTTTGCAAGCGGCGGGTACATCATCAGTATGAGCCCGACCGCAATCGGGATGTTCGTCGTTCCGGACTGGAACTGTCCCCAGAATCCGACAATCCCCGGCGAGGAGTAGCCCCAGAGTACCCCGGCGGCCATCGCGGCAAATATCCAGAGCGTCAGGTAGCGGTCAAGGAATGAAAGTCTGCGGCTGAGTGAGGACATCGCTGATTACCTGGCCTTCATCTGGGGGAGGAGTTCGGTGCGGTAAAAGGCCTCAAACTCTGAGTGGATCTGATCGCGTACCCTGCGGAATTCTCCAAGTTTCTGCTCGTCGGTGCCGGTGGTGAACGAGGGGTCGTGAAACCCCATGTGCAGCCTCCGGCGAACATTCCCGGAAAAGACCGGACAGGTCTCTTTCGCGTCGTCGCATACCGTGATGACGTAGTCGAACGGTTGCTTGAGGTACAGGTCAACACTTTTTGGGAACGCCTGGCTGATATCGACTCCCGCCTCCTTCATGACTTCGATGGCCTTCGGCTGGACGTACGATGCGGGATACGTCCCCGCAGAGTGGACGTCGATGTTTTTGTCGAATGATGCAAGAAATCCTGCCGCCATCTGGCTCCTGCAGGAATTCCCGGTGCACAGTATCAGGACGCGCATCAGAGTACAAGCTCCATGCAGAGGGCCGACTCCGGACAGGCGCCCGTGAATTCGGCGGAGTGCCGGAGAGCCCCCTTGATCGTGCTCCGGTCCACCTTCCGGAATCCGCGCGCGGAAAAATAGGACTCGGCGGTCGTGGTCAGAAGGATGAGCCGCCTGATCCCGAGCGAGCGTGCTTCATCGATAAGCCTGAGATACAGGGTGTTGCCGATCCCCTTCGATCTGTCTGATTGACGTACGGCGAGGGAGCGCAGAAGGCCCTCCTCGCCGTACTGTTCAAGACCGATCACGCCGGCAAGAGATCCCCCGTCCCGGGCGACGAAGAAGTGATCGATGTGTTCTCTCGCGCCTTCAACCGGGAGATCGGAAGCCTTCAGGAGCTTCTCGATCTCTCCGATCTCCCCAGGGCGGGCTTTCTGTATCGCCGGGGCGTTCATCTGGTTCCGCTCACGGTGATGCTGTGAAGACCGAAATGCACCGTCACGTCGAGGTTGTACGACTTATCCGCTACCACCGTGACGTCCCGGAAACCGGTATCGCGCGCGATGCCGAGATATTCATCCCGGTCAAGCGCCCCTGCCACGCACCCCGCCCATTCCGTCATGTCCTTGCGGACGTCCTCGGGGATATGGCCGACGGAGACGATGTCAGAGACAGTGAACCTCCCCCCCGGCTTCATGACCCTGTACATTTCGGCGAACGCGCGCGTCTTGTCGGGGACGAGATTGATAACGCAGTTGCTTATGATCCGGTCGACGGACCCGGATGCGACCGGCAGGTTTTCGATCTCCCCCAGCCGGAACTCGGTGTTCGCGGCCTTCAGCTTCGTTTTGTTCGCTTCCGCTCGTTTGATCATCTCCTCCGTCATGTCAACGCCGATGACCTTGCCGCTCGGCCCGACCTTCCTCGCGGCGACGAAGACGTCGATCCCCGCGCCCGAGCCCAGGTCCAGCACCGTCATCCCTTCTTCGAGGTCCGCGAACGCGGTGGGTGTTCCGCACCCGAGGCCCAGATCCGCGCTTTCGCGCACATCGGCGTCGACGCCGCTGTAGAGATCGTTCATGGTGATGGTCCCGGCGATCCCGGCGTCGGTGCCGCATCCGCAGGCCGGACCGCAGCAAGAACCGGATTTCCTGGCTATCTCGCCGTACTTCTCCTTCACCGCGGATTTGATCTCGCTGTCAGACATTGTTGGCTCCTTGAGTTTTTCAGTTATTCAGTTATTTTTGAGCTCCAATATTGCCGGGATCGACCCCGGTTTCACCACCGAATACGTTGCACAGCACCCTCGTCTGATCCTGCTCGCCAGCCTCTCTGCATCCCTGCGGGCCACGACGTCGGACCGGAGGAGGTCCGCAAGGAAATCCAGCACTCTTTGTTGCTCTTCATTCCTGGGCTTCGCGATCGAATAGAGCATCCAGAGCCCCTGCTTCCTGTCGTCAACCAGTCCCGCCTTCCTCAGGTACGCCAGGTGCCTTGACACCTTCGTCTGCGTGAACCCCATGACCACTTCGATGTCGCAGACACACAGCTCACCGGAATGGAAGAGAAGATTGATGATCCGGAGACGCGCGATGTCTGAGAGGGCTTTGAAAACGATAGCGAAGGACTTCATGGATGGGTCTCCGGTTACTATATTCGTCTATACGAATATAGTCCGGAAATGTTTCAAAGTCAAGTGGTGTGTTTCCTGCGGGGACTGGCTGTGAGGACTAGCCCCTCTTTCATCCCTTCGGATGATTCACTATGGCGCAATGTCCGCTATACTTCATCAGGTTCAAGACGAACGGTTTTTCAATCGATAAAACGAGGCGACCGATGAATCATAGCAAGGAGAGACACCAGCGGCAGGGAGAGCCGGACAGCAACAGTGTTCATCAGGATCATCGCCCGTACTGGAAACGAGCCCATCGTGATGTGCGGGTCTGGATCGCCGTTTTTGTGATGATAGCAGGTATGATTGTTTATTTCATGAGCAATGACTTTGCGTTTCTCCCCCGCAGCGGGCCACCGCAGCCGATCTCAGGCACGCTGCCGGCCCATTGACAGTCAGACAATCTGTACTCAACGTGAGCTCTCCGGGGGCGACCGCGTGCGGGGTTTGATCTCCTGTTCTTGCTTGAGCCGGTCCGACTATCGGTGAGTGGAATTCCAATCTGCAATACCGCCGCGCAGGTTTCCCACCTTGAATCCGTTCTTTTGTAACAACAGGGCTGCACTCGCACTCCTGCTTCCCGAGGCACAGTAGCACACAATCTCTCTGTTCTTGTATTGTTCCAACTCCTTCATCCGGGATCTGAGTGACGCGATCGGGATGTGGAGCGATCCTCGAATGGCTCCCGATTGGCGCTCTGCATCCGTGCGCACATCGAGCAGGAGCATGCCGTCCTTCGATTTCAGCCGGGTCTCAACTTCAGGCGGCGTGTATTGTTTGAGGGAACGCATTCTTAGAGTTCTCCGGACAAAGAGGAAAACGAGGATTGCGGCCGCCCCGTACCAGAAGAATTGAGTGTCCACTACCGGTTCTCCTGCACGGTCGGAAAATGCTCCGCCTGCCAGCGGGTTATACCCCCTTCCATATTCATTGCCTTAAAACCGTGACTTTGAAGGATCTCCGTGGCCCTCGTGCTCCGATGGCCCGTCCGGCAATAGACGATGATTGTCCGGTCGCGGTACCCCGTGAGCTCGCCGAGGCGGTTGTCCAGTTCCTGCACGGGAATGAGGAGCGCCCTGGCGAGGTGTCCGGTCTCGCTGGTGAACTCCTCCGGCGTGCGTACATCCAACAGCACAACAGTGCTGTCCTTCCCTTCGAGACCCAGGACGTCCGCTGGAGAAATAAGAGAACTTCCAATCCCGCCGCAGGCAGACAATGCCCACGCAAGGATACCTACAATCAAAACTGAGAACGATGTTTTGGTCGTCATAACTCTCTCGTCGTTGGTTTTCGTTCTGCGAGGTCGGTCTTGCCTTTTCATCAGGAGGCGGGGGGGGATCCGCATTTTTCTCAAAATAGGGATGACATCCATCGAGGTGCATCCGCCGAGTGCCAGCAGAGAATCCTGCCTCCATCCGAGAGGGAGGAACGATCGGGGGGGTGTTATATGTTGGCGAGAACCGCTTCCAGCCTTTGCCTCACATCTGCAGCTATGGGTTCCAGTTCTTCTTTGCCGACAAGGGGAACCATAGTGAGCGGATCGAAAGCCCCGATGACCGTTTTCCCCTCCTTTTCATACACAATGACGTTGCAGGGGAGGAGAAGCCCGATATTCATCTCCACTTCGAGCGCCCTGTGTGCAAGGGGCGGGTTGCATGCCCCGAGTATCACGTACTTCGTGAACTCGACGTTGAGCTTCTGCTTCAGCGTTTCCTTCACATCGATCGTCGTCAGGACGCCAAAGCCCTGCTTCCTTAGTTCCTCTGTCACACGCTGTACCGCGGCCTCGTACGGCAGGTTGACCGTACGCGTAAATCCGTACTGCATGTCAGGCTCCGGTCAATACACAGTCCCTTAATTCAGCCCGCAAACTCCGCCGCAGCAGGAAGCATCGCCGCAGGGGGGGAGCGATTCCGCTTTTGAACTCCCCTTGACGCCGACGCTTGCCGCGGATATCAGCCGCACGTGCTGTGTCGAACTGCACTCCGGACACACGATGTCTTCCTTGATTTCACGCACTTTGTGAAACACGTCGTACGTCTTCCCGCAATCCTCACATTTATAATCGTATATCGGCATCCCTCTGGTCCCCCGAAAATGATCCGTTACTCTTAGTGTAATGCTTAAATATGCAAAAAGGGTCAGAAAAATGCCACACGCGGCGAATGCCTGCCTGGCCGGCCAGCCTGTCACTAATGCAGGGCATCGCAACAGTCAAAATACTATATTTGATCCTGGCTCGAGGTGATATCGGTCCATAATAAAGGAACGGAAGCATGAACGATCTGGCCAATGCCGTGCGAGCGGAAGTTGAACGCGCATCGGTGCTTTTCAGGACCTGGGGCGAAGTCGAAGTTACCGGCAACCGGGGTGTCGGCAAGTGGATCAGAAAGGAGATCCTCGGCCATCTGATCGATTCGGCGGCCAACAATCATCAGCGGTTCGTTCGTGCTCCCCTCGCGAACCGCTTCGTCTGGCCCGGATACGATCAGCAAGCCTGGGTTTCCATTCACCGGTACCGGGAACGGCCCTGGGTGGAGTTGATAGACCTTTGGGTGGCTCTGAATCGTCATGTCGCTGCTGTCATCGAGTCTGTGCCGGCCGGGAAGCTCCAGACGCCGTGCTCCATTGGCGACAAGGAGCCCCTGCCGCTGGAGTGGTGGATGAATGACTACCTGCGACACCTGAAGCACCACATAGAGCAGATCGAGCGCGGATAACGCTGAAGCAACAGCGTCGACTTCCTGAACAATTCGCTCCCTGCCGGAGAAAAATGCCAATGACAACCCCGCTGTTCAGCGGCGTCCTTCTCGCCGTCCTGTTCCATGCCGGTGCCGCGCAACAATCCAGCGCGTCTTCTCCCCTCTCATCGCTCGTGAAGACGGAGCGGGAGTTCGCTGCGACAAGCATGAGGGAGGGGATACGCGCATCTTTCATGAAGTACTTCGCGGACGACGGGATCTCGCTTTCTCCGAAGCCCCACATCTACAAGGAATCCGCGTCGAAAACCCCTCCCCCGAAAAATCCTCTTGCCCGGACGCTCTACTGGGAGCCCATTGTGGCGGATGTTTCCTCCTCCGGCGACCTCGGGTACACGATGGGCCCGGCGTCACTCAAGGACAGCGCGAAACAGGACGCTCCGGTCTGGTACGGCTTCTATTTCTCCATCTGGAAGAAGCAGAAGGAAGGGACGTGGAAAGTGGCGGTTGATGCCGGAACAACTTCAACAAAGGTCGTCGAGCAGTATTTCGGCCAGCAACTCTCGGCTCCGGATCGCGGGGCGTCTCGACCGAAAGGGAACGCCGCTGGAGGAAAGACCGCCGCCCGCGAACTCCTCGGACGTGAAAAGGCATTCTCAAGGAGTGTGGCCGCCGGAGGTGTTCGTACCGCCTATCAAGCCGTCCTGGATCCTCAGGCCCGCGCGTTGAGGGAGGGATTGGTCCCTCTCTCTGGAAAGGAAGCTATCCTCGCATACCTTGTGAAGGGGATGGCGCTTCGATTCCTTGAGCCGGTGCACGCGGGTGTATCGCGGGCGGGGGATATGGGCTACACGTACGGGGCGTACCGGGGGAACAAGAATGCGAAGGGTCCCTCCGGGTATTACGCGCGTGTCTGGCGGAGAAACTCGAAAGGGAAATGGATGATTGTGGTTGAGACAGCTTCGACAGTGGAGTGAATTCAAAACACCCGTGCCGCCACCGCCGATATGCTGAATTACCCTATTAATGGGAGAAAACCCGGCCTCTCACGTATCGGCTCAACTGTTGAATTCTGCGGCGCGATTTAGTACAATGACAATGCAGCCAATCCGCTAATTGAGATTCCCGGGGCCCCATCAATCAAATGAATGGGGCTCCCTTCCTTACGGCAGGAGCGTTGTGTCCCTCCTCCGCCGCCATCGACGGAGCAATGCGAAACACGATCACATTCTTGATGGACGGAAATCGGGTTACCCGCGGATATGTTCGAAGAAGCCCGTTCGGGTTTCATTCGCGCGCAGGAGGATGCTGCAGGAGCCGGAGGGAGGATGACGGGCATGGTCGCCGGCGGCTGGAAACTTGCCTCCTCGATATTCGAGATCCCGTTCGGTTCGCTCACCCGGGGTGCCGTCGCCGACCTCGCGGTCCTTGACGATGAACCGCCGACTCCCGTGAATGTACAGAACATTGTCCCGCATTTCCTTTTCGGATTCAGTTCCTCTTCCGTGGAATCGGTGATGGTTGGCGGGATGTGGATGCTTTGGAACCGGACGCACCCGATGATCGATGGAGGATGTTATGACCCGGGCGCGGAATGTGGCCATGCGGCTCTGGAACAAACTAACCTGAAAAAGCGATGAACGAGGAGATTCACACGATCATAGTAAATCCCGAGCGGCGCGTTGACGCATGGGGAAAGGTCACGGGGACGGCGAAATTCGCCGCCGACTATTCTCTCCCCCATCAGTTGTACGGGAAGGTTCTTCGCTCGAAGCACCCGCACGCTCGCATTGTGTCGATCGATACGGGGAAAGCTGCGAAATTGCCCGGTGTCGAAACGGTCCTTATCGCCAAAGACGTACCCGGAAACAGGACGTTCGGCATCGTCGTGAAAAACCAGGAGATCCTTGCCGGCGAGAAGGTCCGGTATCTCGGAGACGGCGTTGCCCTCGTCGCCGCCCGCTCGGAGGAAATCGCGAAGGAAGCTCTCCGCCTGATCGACGTAGTCTACGAGCCGCTCCCGGTCGTCTCGGATCCGGAAGTCGCCATGTGGGAGGATGCTCCGCGGATTCACCCGGAGGGAAACGTCTTCGTCCATCACAAGGTTCGGAAGGGGAACATTGAGAAGGGTTTTGCCGCGTCCGACTTCGAGATCCAGAGAAGGTTCAGGACGCAGTTCGTCGAGCATTCCGCGATCGAAACGGAGGCGGTTCTTGCGGAGCCGGGTGAGCAAGGCGGGGTGAAGATCATCGGTTCGATACAGGACCTCTTTTCCAGCCGCCGTTCTGTTGCCGCCGCGCTCAACCTGGACCTGAACCAGGTGCAGCTCATACAGGCCACGCTGGGGGGTTCCTTCGGGGGGAAGGACGAAGTGATGACATCGATGTGCTGCCGGGCCGCGCTTCTGGTCCGTGCCACGGGCCGTCCCGTCAAAATGGTGAATTCACGCGAAGAGTCGATGCTGGAGAGCTACAAGCGCCATCCCTATGTGATGTACTACCGGTGGGGAGCGAAAAACAACGGCACGGTGAGCGCCATGGAGATCCGGTGCATCGCAGACGGGGGCGCGTACGCCTCGATGAGTCCGTTCGTCACCTGGCGGTCCGTCGTCCAGGCCACGGGGCCGTACGCCTGTGAAAACGTGAAGACGGATGTCTACGCCGTCTACACGAACAACAATTATACCGGCGCAATGAGTGGGGTGGGCTCCCCCCAGGTGAACTTCGCGATCGAATCGATGATGGATGAGCTGGCTGAGCGGGTGGGGATGAATCCTCTCGAGATCCGCATCAAGAACTGTTTCCGCCGCGGGTCGGTGACGGCGACGGGCCAGAAGCTCGATCACGTGGTGAGCCTGCAGGAGGTCCTGGAGAAAGCAGCCGGCGGGATCGGGTTCGAAGAAAAATGGAAGAAGTACCGGGCGAAATCCGAAGGGACGCACAGAAGGGGTGTAGGGCTGGCCTGCAGTTATCGGGGTGTTTCACTCGGTGCTGAAGGGGCAGATGCGGCGGGGGCCGTCGTTGCGGTGCAGACCGACGGGAGCGTCATCGTCTCTTCCGGTATTACCGATATGGGGCAGGGGGCAGGGACGCAGATGTCACAGATTGTCGCAGCCGTCTTCGGGATTCCGATCGGCAAAGTCCGGTTCCTGAACACTGACACGAGCCGTGTGGGCGATTCCGGCCCTACTGTCGCTTCGCGCGGGACCATCATGGGGGGCGCCGCTGCGAAGAATGCCGCGGAGATAGTCCGCGCCACGCTCCTCGACGTTGCTGCGGGCATGTCCGGCCTTTCCCCGCGGGAGCTCGAACTGGCAGAGGGGTATGCTGTCAAGACGGTTGACAGGAGCCGTCTCGCATCATTCGCAGAGGTCGCGGCCGAATGTTTCGAGAAAGGGCGGCCGATGCACGGCATCGGCTGGCACCGCTCTCCGAAGACCACCTGGGATGAGGCGACAGGGCAGGGCGACGCGTATTTCACATATGTCTACGGTGCCAATGCCGCCGAAGTGGTTGTGGATATGGAGACCGGCAAGGTCGATGTCGAGGATTTTGTTTCCGTCCACGACGTGGGAAAGGCAATCAATCGAGAGACGGTGCGGGGACAGATGATCGGCGGGGTGGCGATGGGGCTGGGGTACGGTCTCCTGGAGGATTTTGTGATCGAGGAGGGGATCCCGGCGCAGCTCAATTTTGACGAGTACCTGATCCCCACTTCGATGGATGTTCCCCCGGTGAAGACCGTCATTGTCGAGAACGAAGATCCCGCCGGTCCTTTCGGCGCGAAATCCGTCGGCGAACCGGCGAACGAAATCGCAGCACCCGCGATCGTGAACGCAATATTCAATGCGACGGGAAAAAGGATTACCGAGCTTCCCGCGCACCTCGAGCGTGTTCATCTCGGCCATGCCCTGCACCGTTCCGGTCCGCGGGGGTCCACCCAGAAGGAGACTGAGCCGCCGCTCCCCGATCTTTCATGCAAAATCCGACCCGTGGAGCCATGAAGCCTTTCACCTATATCGTCCCCGGGTCCGTCCAGGAGGCGGTTGCCGCCTTGCACGAATACGGCGGGGCTGCCCGCGTCCTGGCAGGGGGGACCGATCTCCTCGTCGAGTGGCGCCGTCCCGGGGCCAGGATGCCCGCTGTTGTCGTCGATATCTCCAGGATCGAGTCGCTCCGAAAAGTCTCTCTCGAAGGGCGCGAGATTCTCCTCGGGCCGCTGATGACACACGGGGAGTTGCTGCATTCCGACGTCATACGGTCGGGTGGGGCGCTCCTCGCCTCAGCCGCCTCGACGATCGGCTCGCCGCAAATCCGCAACCGGGGCACGCTCGGTGGAAACATCATGAACGGCGCTCCATGCGCCGACACGGTCCCCCCCCTGATCGCGCTCGGCGCCACCGTCACGCTCTCGTCCGCTGACGGGGATCGTGAGTGCCATCTCTCCGGGTTTTTCAACAAGCCCTACGCGACGATCGCAATGGGCGAGGAACTCCTTACGCAGGTCCGGTTCCCGGCACTCCCTCCGGGGACGAAAACCTCGTTCGTGAAGCTCGGGAGGCGCAATGCGCTCTCGATCGCGCGTTTGAGCGTTGCGGCCGTTGTCTATGTCGACGGTTCGGGTGTCATCACCGATGCCCGGATCGTCCCCGGGGCCGCCCATGCGGTCTGGAAAAGGTCCATGGAGGCGGAGAACCTCCTGATCGGGAGGTCCCCCTCCCACACGCTGTTCGCCGAAGCGGGGAAAATTGTCTCCGATGTCGTAATAAAAGAAACCGGGAGACGGTGGTCCACGGAATATAAGGAGCCGGTGATTGCCGCGCTCGTCCGGCGCACGCTGGAAAACTGCTTCACCGTCAACGACTGACATCCCCCATGAAAGCAACTGTGACAGTATCGTTTACGCTGAACGGCAAGCCGCAGGAACTCGACGTTCCCCCGAACATGACCCTCCTCCACCTTCTCCGTGAAGAGGTCGGCCTGACGGGGACAAAGCGGGGGTGCGATGTGGGTGAATGCGGAGCCTGTACGGTGTTGCTGGACGGACGCGCCGTGAACTCCTGCCTCGTGCTTGCCCCGCAGGTCGCGGGGCGGGAGGTGGTGACCGTCGAGGGGCTGGCGCCGCTCGGGACTCTCGGCCCCCTCCAGGAAGCATTCCTGGATCGCGGTGCGGTCCAATGCGGGTTCTGTACGCCGGGCATGCTGATGAGCGCAAAGGATCTTCTCGACCATGCGGCAGAACCGACGGAGAAGGAGATCCGCGAGGCGATCGCAGGGAATCTCTGTCGTTGCACGGGATATCAGCAGATTGTGGAGGCAATTGAGGATGCTGCGCGAAGGAAAAACACCCCCGGATAACGATGCACCCGACCTGTTCATTGAGCCGGTGCCGGCGCGCAGCCTTCAATCGAGCTTCTTCCTGAACCTCAGTATACTCCCGGAAAGCACCGCAACACCCATCAGCAACAGTATGCACGCCTGCAGCCAGAGGCTTTCGATCCCCACGCCCTTGAGGATCAACGAACGGACGATGAACAGGAAGTGCCTCATCGGGATGGCCCAAGAAACCCCCTGCAGTATCTTCGGCATATTTGCGATCGGGAATACGAAACCCGAAAGGTACATCATCGGCTGTATGATGAAGAACTGGCCGACCATCATCGCCTGTTGCTGCGTGCGGGAGATCGTTGAAAGGAACAGTCCCAGTCCCAGCGACGTCAGGAGGAAACAGCCGGAGAGGCCGATGAGGAGCGGGACGCTCCCCCGGATCGGGATGCCGAACCCGAAGACCATCACCAGCATAACGACCGTCGCGTTTGCCGATGCGATCGCGGTAAACGGAACGATTTTGCCGATCATCAGTTCCGCGGGTGTGATCGGCGTGACCATGATCTGCTCGAGCGTCCCTATCTCCTTTTCCCGCACGATTGCCATCGACGTGAGGTTCATCGTCCCGGCAAGGAGTATCATGACGAGCAGACCCGGCACCATGTAATTCCGTGCTTTGAGCTCGGGGTTATACCATGCCCGCACCTCCGTGTTGATCCCCCCCATCGGATGCTGCGGTCCGAGGACCTCCGCCATTATGTTTGCCGAATATTGCGCAAGTATCTGCGTGAAATACCCTACGGCGATGGCGGTGGTGTTCCCCTCGCTCCCGTCGACGAGAACCTGCACCTTTGCCGGTTGCCTGCCCACAATCCTGTCGCCGAACCGGTGCGGGATGACGAGGACCATTGTCACCTTGTTCTCGTCGAGATATGATTGGACCGCTTTGTAGTCGTCGGTCGCGTACTCGATTGTGAAATAGCCCGAGGTGACGAATTTCTCCGCCAGCGCACGGCTCTCCGCCGACTTGTCCTGGTCGCACACCGCGATCGCGATGTCCTTGACATCGACCGATATCGCGTATCCCATGAGCCCGAGCTGCAGCACGGGAGCAAGGAGTATGATGGGGAGGAGCTTCTTGTCCCTGGAGAGCTGCGTAAACTCCTTCCTGAGAAGGGCGACGGTCCGCTGGAGGTTCATGTCGTCACCGGATGGATTTCTTGAACTGCCGCACGCTCAGGAAGAGCATGACGAGCGTGAAAATCAACAGGTAGACCACCTGGGGCCAGAAGGCGGCGAGCCCGACCCCTTTCAGTATGATCCCCCGGAGTATGACGAGATAGTACTTCGCCGGAGTGATGTTGGAGATCACCTGCAGCCACCACGGCATGCTCCGGATCGGGAACATGAACCCCGAGAACATCATCGTCGGCAATGTCGCCATCAGTGCGGCAAGCTGGAACGCGACCATCTGTGTCCCCGCGACCGCCGAGACGTACAGTCCGATGGAGAGGGCGGCGACGATGAAGAGAAGTGTCGTGAAGAAGAGCAGTATCAGGTTCCCTTTGATCGCAACGTCGAAGAGAAAATACCCCGCGGTGAGCACCAGCGCGGCGGCCACAAGGGATATCAACGCGTAGGGTATCATCTTTCCCACGATCAGCTCCATCGGGCTGATCGGCGAGACGACGATCTGTTCCATCGTATTCCGTTCCTTTTCCTTCACGATGGAGAGGGAAGTCGCGATCACCGCGGTGATCGCCAGGACGAACCCGATCATCCCCGGCACGAGGAACTTTGCGCTCTTCAGCTCGGGATTGTACCAGATGCGGGGCTCGTACTGGATGGGGATGTAGTTTCCCCTCCCGATCTTCGCCATGTTCTTCAGCATGATGTTCCGCGAGTACTCGAGCGATACGGCCTGCACGTAGGCTATGATTGTCGTCGCGTAATTTGCGTCCATGCCGTCGACGAGCACCTGGATCTCCGATGATTCGCCCGATATGAGCTTGTGCGAGAAATCCGGTGGTATGATGATCGCCAGCCTGACGTCCCCGTCGTTCAGCATGGAGCTGGCTTCCGCCGTCGATCCCAGCACTGCGACGTAGTCGAAATAGCCGGAGGTGACGAATGCGTCAGTGAACTCCCTGCTCTCCCCGGATTTCTCCTGGTCGCACACAGCCATCCTGATGTGCTGGACGTCCGAATTCAGCGCATAGCCGTTCAGGAGCATCAGCAGCACGGGGAAGAGCGTGAGGATCGCAAGCACCCGCCTGTCCCGGCGGATCTGGCGGAATTCCTTGATGATGATCGGTTTCAGCCGTTGGAACATGGTCAGCCGGCCTTCTGTGATTCGCGGTCCTGCAGGTAAATGAAGACGTCCTCGAGCGAGGGGGTGATCCGCTCGATCGAATTGACGTGTATTTCGTGCGCTCCGAGCAGTTCCGCGATCCGCTTCCTTGCTTCTGCCTCGTCCGGCACGCTGACGTGGAGATACGAACCGAATACCGAGGTCTCGAGAGCCCACGGTTCCTTTTCGATCAGCGCCATGGCATCGATGACCTCCCCGCACTGCACTTCGAGTATGGGAGTCGTGAGGTAGTTCTTCTTGAGCTCCCCCGGACTCCCCGTCGCAATGATCTTCCCGGCGTTGATCATGATGATGTCGTTGCAGTACTCCGCTTCCTCGAGGAAATGCGTCGTCACGAGGATTGTCACCCCTTCCACCGACAGCTTGTTGATAAGCTCCCAGAACCGCCGCCTCATGATCGGGTCGACGCCGCTTGTCGGTTCGTCGAGAAAGACGATCTTCGGCTGGTGCAGAACCGCGCAGCCGAGGGCGAGCCTCTGCTTCCACCCGCCGGAGAGCGTTCCCGTGATGATCCGTTCACGGCCGGCCAGGCTCGTGACTTCGAGGACCCATTGTTTTCTCTCCTTGATCGCCTGCCAGCTCATGCCATAGACGCGTCCGTAAAAATCGATGTTCTCCCCGACCGTGAGGTCCTCGTACAGCGAGAACCGCTGCGACATGTACCCGATCGCGGCCTTCACTTTGTCGGGTTCCTTGCTGATATCGAATCCCCCGACAAGCGCCCCGCCGGAGGTGGGCTCGAGAAGACCGCAGAGCATCCGGATGGCGGTCGACTTCCCGGCACCGTTGGCGCCCAGGAAGCCGAAGATCTCCCCTTCTTTCACGTCAAAGGAGATCTTGTCGACTGCCGTGAAATCCCCGAAGCGCTTTGTCAAATTGTGTACTTCTATCGTGTTGCCGCTCATGCGGGGGGACCTCCCTCGAGAGTGACGTCCGCCCCGATATCCGGATTGCCGTCCGCGGTCGGGGAGACAGGATGTTCCGACATGAGCGAAATGAACACGTTCTCGAGCGAAGGCGGCACGATCCTCCAGGTCTGCACGTCGATCTTCTCCTGCTTCATCGCATTCAGGAGCGAAGGCATGTCCCTTCCTGCGTTTTCCACGAGGACATTCAGCCGGTCGCCGAAAGCCTGTGCCTCCTTGACGAGAGGGATTGACCGTACGCGCGAAAACGAACCGCGGACATCCCTGCAGACGATCTCCACGATTTCACCCTTCATTACCTTCCTGAGGGCCGCTGGCGTGCCCGTTATGAGGTTCTTCCCGGCGCTCATCATCGTGACCCGGTTGCACCTCTCGGCCTCATCCAGGTACGGCGTCGTCATCACGATTGTCATCCCCGTCCTGAGGAGTTTTGCCAGGACTTTCCAGAAGTCCCGCCGGGAGACCGGGTCCACCCCGGTTGTCGGTTCGTCCAGCAGGAGGACCTCGGGTGTGTGTATCAGCGTGCAGGCGAGCGCAAGCTTCTGCTTCATTCCCCCCGACAGCTTGTCGGCGAGGCGACCGCGGAACTGCGTCAGGCGGGTGAATTCGAGAAGTTCGTTCCTCCGGTCCCTGTAACCTCCCACGCCGTGTATCTCAGCGAAAAATTCAATGTTCTCGTCAATCGTCAGATCCCCGTACAGGCTGAACTTCTGGGAGAGATACCCTATCCGCTTCTTCACCTCTTCAGGCTTTTTTGTGACGTCGAAGTCGAGAACGCGGATGGATCCCGATGTGGGGTGCGTGATCCCGCAGAGCATGCGTATCACGGTGGTTTTACCCGCCCCGTCCGGCCCCACCAGCGCGAACATCTCTCCCTTCCGCACTTCCAGCGAGAGGTTGTCGACTGCTACCACCCCGTCGAATGTCTTCCGCGCAGATCGGATCTCAATCGCACTCGCACTTCCATTCACGCTCTCCTCCGGATCCTTTTTCAATGGAGATAGGCGTCTGCCGGCATACCCGCCTTGAGGACCCCCGCGTGATTGTCAACCTCCAGCTTGACGCCGAAGACAAGCTTCGTCCTGTCCTCTTTGGTCTGAATGTTCTTCGGGGTGAATTCCGCTATCGGCGAGATATAGACCACGCGCGCCGGGAACGAGCTGTCGGGGTAGGTGTCCACGACCACATCCGCGGGGCCCCCGAGCTTCACTTTTCCCAGTTCGGTGTCGCTCACGTAGATCATCAAATTGAGCGTGTCGAGGCGCGAGACCGTCGCGACGGTCGATCCGGCGTTCAACAGCTCACCCGTTTCGACCGGTTTATGCGTGACGATGCCTCCGACGGGAGCCAGTATGCACGCATCGGTCAATTGCTTGTGGAGCAGGTCCGCCCCCGCCTGGGCCTGATCCAGCCTTGCCTTCGCCGCGGCGAGTTCTTCCGGCCTCGCAAACCGTCTCACCTTCTGCAAGTTTTGTTTTGAGGTATTGTACTGCGCCTGCGCGACAGCAAGGCGCGACTCCGCGTCGTCGAATTGTTTCTGTGTGACGCTGTGCGACGCCAGCAGCGTCTTCATCCGCTGGTAGTCATCCGTGGCGTTCTTCAATGTTGATTCCATCTGGAGGAGAGATTCGCCGGCGGACGATATGTCTTCCGTTCTCGCGCCGTTCTGCAGCATCTGGTACTGCGCTCTGGCCAGATCGACGCCGGACTGGGCCTGATCCCACTGGATCTGGAGCGTAGACTGGTCGAGTATCGCAATCGTATCTCCCGCCCGTACGCGGCTTCCCTCGTCGACGAACAGCCTGACGATCTGTCCGGGGACCTTCGCGCCGACATTGACATCGACGGATTCGAGCGTGCCGGAAGCATCGATCAATGCGTGGTGGTTGTTGCCGCAGCCGCCCAGAACCAGAAGATGAGCGAAAAGAAGAATGAAGCAGAATATGAATTTCATGATGTCGCTACCTCTCGATGGAGAATTCAGTGGGAAATTGACCGGACAGGTGGATGGTTGCGCGGGCATCGTCGGTGAGCGCCCCTTCAAATATGATCCCCAGTATTCCCTGGAATGCCTGCAGCGCGGAAAATGGTTGTTCGGAAAGTGTCTGGGGGGTGAGTATGTTCTGGACTGCGCTGAGGAAGACGAGCACAAAGAGATCGACGTCGAGGTCTTTTCTTATCATTCCCTCATCCTTCGCCTGTTCGACCATCTTGCTCACATTTGTGACGATGGTCTTGCGCCTGTACTCCTCCGCCTCCTCCCAGAGATCGGGTGCGAAACGGTGGAGGTCTGCGATGAATTGCCTGCTCGCCGTGCTGAACTCCCGCCCCGCAAATGTGAATATCTCCTCCAGTTTTTCCCCGAAGGGCTTGCCGGAGCCCATTATATCAATGAAACGTTTACCGTTTCTCTTTATTCTGGCGTGTATGACATTCTTGAGGAGATCCTCTTTGCTCGGGAAATACTTATACATCGTCTTCTTGCTCATCCGGAGGTCTGATGCGATCTCATCCAGCGTCACCTTCGAAATTCCCAGCTCCATGAACCGCCGCGCGGCTGCTTCCAGTATTCGCTCTCGATCTGCTGCGTCACTCATTGTGTGGCCTCATGGGTATTCGAACCTGAGGGGCTGTTCTCGCCCTAGAATAGCTGAACATTAAGCGATTGGGCCACTTTTCGAATTGGAAACTTATATCGTATTCTACGTTTCCAATATATGAATTGTTCCGCGCCAGCGCAAGGCTGAACATGCCCGCGCATACCACTTCACAGTGGACAAAGCCCCCCGCTTATGGCTCTTTGCCGCCGGAATCATTACAACCAATCCGGCGTGTGTCTCACTCGTACATGCACCCTCCCGCGCGCCCACACACTACTCCCGCTTGTGTCTTCTCGCAGAGTTCGGTAGGTTACAGCATGTCCGTATTCAGGAAGCACTCCTTTTTCCTCCTTCTTGTTCCCTCCCTCCTCTCAGCACAGAGCGGTTCACCCTGTTCGCACGCGTCACTTGACCTGCCTGTCGCCGGATACGGGATCAGCTTCGGCAACTCGGCCCGCCATGCCGGCATTCGCTTCAACTGGAGCGACGACTGTCTGGAGGAGGTCAACGGATTCAATTTCACTCTCTGGGTGCCGGGCGAGAGGATGACCGGGACAATAAACGGAATCGCGTTCGGGCTCGGTGCCACCGGGGGAGAAGAGATCAACGGGATCTCGTTCGGGCTGGGGGGCGTGTTTGGCGGACACGGCATCAACGGCGTTTCCATCGGGGGTCTGGCCGTCGTTGGCTCCGGGGACGCAACCGGCATTACGTTCTCGGGAATGGGGACGGTGGTGAGCGGGAATCTCACGGGGTTCAACTTCGGCGGCCTGGGGTGTGTGAGCGGGGGAGAGATGACCGGGATCTCGATCGGCCCTCTCGGCCTTGTCGGTCAGAAAAGTATTACAGGTATCAGCCTCGGCGGTCTCGGCACGGTTGCCAGCGGTGGTATGACCGGGATCAATTTTGGCGGCCTTGGCCTGGTGGCGGGCGGGGGGCTCCTCGGGATCAACATTGGCGGGCTGGGCCTCGTAGGGAAGGAAAGTGTGTTCGGTCTCACTATCGCAGGCCTCGCAGCCGTATCCGAAGGATCCGTGAAGTGCCTCACACTCGCAGGGCTGGCGGTCGTCGGGGCCGGTGGTGTGGAAGGCCTGACCGTTGCCGGCGCTGCGATTGTCTCGAGGGAGGATATCGCGGGAGTGAACCTGACAATTGGTGCTGTCCAGAGCGGGAAATCCGTCTCAGGGGTGACATTTGCCGGGTATCGGACAAAAGCGGACTGTGTGTCGGGCATAGACCTGAATCTCATCACCACGGAGGTGCAGTGCTCCCGGGGAATAATCACAGGCGTGTATAACCGCGTGTACGATACGCAGAGAGGCCTCTCTATCGGCATTTTCAATCACGCCGACAATCTTCACGGCGTGCAGATCGGAGTGCTGAACTTTGCCGGGAACAATCCGGAGGGACTGAAAATTCTCCCCCTCTTGAATGTGCACTTTTAGCCGGCGACCCTCCTCGGCGGGTCCCTCTTCGGCGGGACATTCTGCTCTTGACTCCCGCCCCCCGTCCCATTACCTTGGTGTATCCTCCCTTTCGACCATAACATCGAGGCCACATGAAACGTGCTCCCTTCCTCATGCTCGTCGCCATCACCGCATCTGCGGGCTTTGCGCAAATGCACCATGAAACGCAACCCGCTTCCGGACTCGTTCAGCTCAAACCGTTGATCGGGTCATGGAAGGGGACCGATCCGCAGGGAAAGCCGCTGACTCTCTCCTACAAAATGGTTTCGGAAGACAAGACACTCATGGAGTCGCTGGGAATGGGGGGAAAGGAAGAGAGCATGATCACAATGTACCATCTCGATAATGACGGTGTCATGGCGACGCATTACTGCTCGATGGGAAACCAGCCGCGCATGAGGCTCGACAGGAAGAAAAGCAGTGATCGTACCTTTACATTCGTGTATCAGGACGCGACGAACCTGAAATCGAAGAAGGATCCGCATATCAATGGTCTCACGATTACGATCAAGGACAAGGATCATATATTCCAGGAGTGGTCAATGATAGAAAAGGGAAAGGAAACACGGGAGACATTCACATTCGAACGTGTGGACTAATCGGGAGGAACGCATATGGCAACAGGAAAATCTGAAGATCTGGGGAAGTTGCTTCTAAGGATCTCCGTCGGGCTCGTGCTCATTTTCCACGGGTACTTCAAAATCGTGAACGGGATCGAATGGATCAAACCCATGCTTGGCGGAGTCGGGTTGCCGGGATTTCTCGCCTATGGCGTGTATCTCGGGGAGTTCGTCGCGCCGCTCATGGTGATCCTCGGACTCCGCACGCGCATCGCGGCACCGGTGATTGTGATCAACATGGTCATGGCAATTACTCTCGCGCACAGGAACCAGATATTCTCGATCAAGGAGGCGGGCGGTGGGTGGGCGATCGAGCTGGACGCCCTCATTTTGCTCGGCGCACTCGCCCTGTTCTTCCTGGGAGGGGGGAGGCTCGGAATAACGAAAGGGAAGAACCCCTGGGATTGAGTTTCCGGACATCAATCCCTGTCATGAAAGCCAAAGTCGGTTCCCCGGGGAGATCGTATGCCCGCGTCCCCTCCATCGAACTCTCAGATTGCCGCACTCTTCGATGAACCTCTCTGATCTGAACAGGATCACCTCTCCCCTCGGGGACACCCCACCGATGCCTGTGCTGTTTGTCGGTCACGGCAATCCGATGAATGCCATCACGGACAATGAGTTTTCCCGGGGGTGGCGGGAGGCCGGTAAAGCACTCCCGAAACCGAATGCGATCCTCTGTATCTCGGCCCACTGGGAGACCAAAGGTACGTTTGTGACAGCGATGGAGAAGCCGAAGACGATTCACGATTTCGGCGGGTTTCCCCCCGAATTATATGAAGTGCAGTACCCCGTCCCCGGAAGTCCGGAGCTTGCCGAAGAGACAAAACGGAGGATCAAATCCGCGGATGTCGGTCTCGACTTCGAGTGGGGGCTCGATCACGGATGCTGGAGCGTCCTCCGGCACATGTTCCCCGACGGGGGCGTCCCCGTGATTGAACTCAGCCTTGACCGAACGAAGCCACCCCGCTGGCATTTCGACCTTGCAAAGGAACTTGCACCCCTTCGAAGGAAGGGAGTCCTCGTCGCCGGCAGCGGCAACATGGTGCATAACCTCAGGATGATCGACTGGAAGGCGACGGAGGGGTTTGACTGGGCCAGGGAGGCGAACGTCCAGTTGAAGAACCTTATCGCGGAGAATGGCAGCGAGATGCTCGTCAACTACAAGTCCCTCAGCAAGGAAGTGCAGATGGGTGTCCCGACGCCAGAACACTACATCCCGCTCCTCTATGCGCTCGGTCTGAAAGAAGAAGAGGAAACGGCCTCGTTCTTCAACGACAGGACCGAGCTCGGCGCAATCTCCATGACCTCATTCAGGATCGGCTGAACCTGCAATCACGAAGCAAGGAGTGTGCCCCATGGAAGAAACTCTCCGTTTCAAACTCAACGGCAAACCCGTCTCCCTGACAGTCGACGGCGACCGGCTGCTCCTGTGGGTCCTACGAACCGACCTCGGCCTCACGGGGACGAAATACGGATGCGGCGAGAGCTTTTGCGGCGCATGCACGGTGATTGTCAACGGCGAAGCGGTCCGTTCCTGCCAGACACCCGTGAAGGAGGCCCGGGACAAGGAGGTCGTGACGATCGAGGGGCTGGCCGCCGGAAACGGATTGCACCCCGTGCAGAAAGCGTTCATGGAACACGATGCGCTTCAGTGCGGGTATTGCACGCCGGGCATGATCATGAATGCGTATTCGTTCCTGCGGAAGAACCCCGCGCCGTCTGTTGCGGAGATTGTCGAAGGGATGGACGACGACCTGTGCCGGTGCGGAGCGCATAAGCGGATCATCCTGGCCATCCAGGCGGCCGCAAAAGAAATGCACGGAGGGCTCTGACATGAACGAATACCAGTACTGGGCGAACGACCCTGAAGAGGCTGCAGTTCCTATGGATCGCCGGGGTTTTCTGAAAACAACCGGGACCGGCATATTCCTCTTCTTTAAGATCCGGGACATCTCGTTCTTTACACAGGAAGGCCCCGGGAGGGTCGCGCAGCAGAATGTTCCCTCGGATTTCAATGCGTACCTGAAGATCGGCGAGGACGGTCGCGTGGCCTGCTACACAGGCAAGATCGAAATGGGGCAGGGGATCGTCACTTCCCTGGCACAGATGCTCGCCGACGAGATGGATGTTCACATCGACAACGTCGACATGGTCATGGGCGACACCGATCTCTGTCCGTGGGACAGGGGGACGTTTGGCTCGCTGAGTACCCGCGCATTCGGCCCCTCGCTCAGAACAGCGGCTGCCGAAGCGCGGAGGGTCTTGATCGAGATGGCCTCGGAACAGCTCAAGGTCCCGGTGAAGGATCTGGCAACAGAGGGGGGTGCGGTGTTTGATCGGACAAATACGAAAATCCGCACCACCTATGCCGCGCTGGCGAAAGGAAAAAGGATCGAGCGCCACCTCACCGACCCCGTGGTTGTCAAGAAGCCGTCGGAATTCAAGATCATGAGCAAGCCCCTCACCAGGAGGGATGCGCGCGAGAAGGTCACCGGCAAGGCACAATACGCGGGCGACATCCAGCTCCCGGGGATGCTCTACGCGAAGATCCTTCGCCCTCCCGCACACGGGGCGAAACTCCTCGACGTTGACACCGGCGAAGCCGGCAAGGTGGAAGGGGCCCGGGTGATCCGGGACGGGGACCTCGTTGCGGTCCTGCACAAGTACCCGGATGTTGCACAGGCGGCTCTCTCGAAAATCAAGGCGAAGTTCGACACCCCGCCGGCGAATGTTGACGACAGATCGATCTACGACCACCTTCTGAAAGTCGCCCCCGGGGGGAAGGTCGTAGCACAAGCGGGGGATCTCGCCTCCGGCGAGAAGGAGTCCTCTTCGGTTCTGGAACAGACATACCTCAATGCGTACGTCGCCCACGCCCCCATGGAGCCGCACACGGCGGTCGTAAAGATCGAGGGAAAAAGAGCGACTGTCTGGGCCTCGACGCAAGCGCCGTTCGGGGCGAGGGAGGAAGTGGCGAAAGAGCTCGGCTTCCGCACCGAGGACGTCAGAGTTATCACCCCGTTCGTCGGAGGGGGGTTTGGCGGGAAGACCGCGCACCGCCAGGTCGTCGAAGCGGCGCGACTCGCCCGCCTGAGCGGGAGCCCGGTCCAGGTGGCCTGGACGAGAAGCGAGGAATTCTTTTACGATACGTTCCGCCCGGCAGCCGTGGTCAAGATCAGATCCGGGATTACAGGAAAAGGCAGGATCAGTTTCTGGGATTACAACGTCTATTTCGCCGGCGAAAGGGGAGCACCCCACTTCTATGAAATCCCGAACCACCGGACCACTGCGTACAATTCGAGCTGGGTCGGAGCTGAGGGGGCTCATCCCTTTGCCACCGGCGCGTGGCGCGCACCGGGAAACAACACGAACTCGTTTGCCAGGGAATCGCAGATCGATATCATGGCCGCAAGAGCCGGGGTCGATCCCGTCGAATTCCGCCTCCAGCACCTTTCGGATGCCAAAATGAAACGCGTGCTGCAGACTGCAGCCGAAAAATTCGGTTGGAAGCCGGCGAAATCCCCGAGTGGAAGGGGACATGGCGTCGCTCTCGGGATTGATGCAGGGACGTACGTGGCATCGATTGCCGAAGTCGAAGTGAACAAAGGAACGGGAGATGTCAGGGTAAAGCGAGTCCTCGCCGTCCAGGATATGGGGCTCGTGGTCAATCCTGCAGGAGCGACGATCCAGATGGAGGGATGCATCACGATGGGGCTCGGGTATGCCCTGCGTGAGGGGCTCCATTTCAAGGGAGGGGAGATCACGGACCTTAATTTCGGGACATATGAAATCCCGCGGTTCTCATGGCTCCCGAAGATTGAAACGCACATTCTGGACGATGAGAATTCTCCCCCTCAGGGAGGAGGCGAACCGGCCATAGTCACGATGGGTGCTGTGATCGCAAATGCGATATATGACGCAGTCGGCGCACGAATTTTCGAACTCCCCATGATTCCATCCAGGGTCAAAGAAGCAATTCACAAAGGATGACCATCTGGGCCATCCGTTGCAATCGGGCAGTGCCATCGCGGGAGCCGCTCTCTCCCTCCTCATATTCTGCTCCTCTGGCCGGTTCCAGTCTCCCCCCCCTCAGAAATGAACTGTTCATGTGCTGGATGTCGGGCAGGGCTATTGCCTTGCCGTCGAAGCATTTAACGGGAACGGTGTCTCGCACAGGAGCGAAGCCGTCGCCGCGGATTAGGTTGACGGGGGAAATTCGTGGTTAAACCCGGAGGCCTGCCCGTTGTCTAATGGGAAAGGGTATCGTAAGGCCGGGCAGTTGTTCATTGCTTCAGATGTTAGATATATCGAATGGAATATCGTCGGTGTCCGGCCTTCATGGGCTCGAACGCCGGCAGGAAGAAGGGAGGGGTCATGAATCGGAGGAGAGTGGGACTTGCTCTTTGTTTGTTTGCCCTCGCGGCGTCAGGGTGCGTGCCTGAGTATTCCAGGTACCGGTACCGGGATCGTCCCCCGGTGCGGGATTCACTCGCCTTGATGACGACGCAGGATGTCATCGCGCTCTCGAAGGCCAGGATCGGCGACAATGTCATCATCAGCATGATCAGAAACTCGGGTTCGACGTTTCATCTCCGCACGCCCGATGTCATCGAGCTGGCTGATTCGGGCGTAAGCGACACTCTCATCAGCGCGATGATGAGGACGGATGAGCCATGGGGAGGTGGCGAATCACCCGACAGGTATTATGCGACATACCCGCCTTATTACTGGTGGGGGGCTTCTCCCTGGTGGTCCCCGTGGTATTTCTCTTCATATTGGGGGGGATACGGGGGTGGATTCTATCGACCTTACTATTACCATCACCAGTACGCTCCGAATTACGGAGGTATCCGTTATCGTTCGTACGGGGGAGGTGGTGGCGGGTACCGGGCGATGGGTCGTCGGCGCTGAGATCGTCCGTAGTTCAGAATTCTCTTCTCGAATCTTGGGCCTGACAGGAATCGCACCTGCCGTGTGACACAATCGTGCCGCGGCGGTAGGGCGTGACCTGAAGGGCCCGAGCCCATTTTGCGGCTCATCTTTGCGGCTCGATCGGGTGTCGCTATCCCGGTCCCACTCGATACAGACCCCCCACCCTGTTGCGCACTTCATCGTGAGGGAGGTTTCGCCTCCATATTTTTGTAAACCACGCGATGATGGCGATGTTGAACGCCCAGAGCGCCACCTCAACCCACAGCCTTTCGTTCCATATCCACCACCGTTTTCCGGGGCCGTGTGTGAATGAATCTACGAACAGGTGAAGCCAGTACATCGGGATGTAGCGGAGGATCTGTCCCATGGACCCCGCGTGCGCGGACATGTAGAGCTTCCATTGATCATGTCGGACCAGGTTGCCGTAGGCGCCGAAGAGATCGGGGAGAGCGCCGAAAAACGCACCTGCCAGGGCGAGCACCCAGATCCACACCTTTCTGCGTATTCTCGCGATGAAGGGGGCAATCATCAGGAGCCCTCCCTGCGTGGCGTGACATATCGTATCAGCCATCCTGTCCTCTCGAATCGAACCTCACGTTGAACAGTTCCTTCGCCTTCAGCGAAACCCAGCCGACGATGAGAAGTGTCATCACCCCTCCGAATACGGCCGAGGGCACGACTCCGATCAATTTGGCCGTGGTCCCGGACTCGAACGCCCCGAGTTCGTTTGACGACGATACGAAAATCCCGTTCACCGCCATGACGCGGCCGCGCATTGCGTCCGGGGTCTTCAACTGGAGGACTGTTTGACGGATCACCACGCTGATGCTGTCGCATGCCCCGCTCACGAAAAGCGCAGCGACAGAAAGACCCATCCACGGGGAAAGTGCGAATACGATGACGGACGCGCCGAACCCGGCGATGGATGTCAGGAGAGTGCGCCATGCATGCCGCATTGGTGACACCCTCTGGAGCACCATCAGCATGATCACCGCCCCTGCGGAAGGGGCCGCGCGAAGTATCCCGAGACCTTGGGCGCCGACGTTCAGTATGTCCTGCGCGTATATGGGGAGGAGGGCGAACACGCCGCCGAAGAGGACTGAAAAGAGGTCGAGTGAGAGCGCGTAGAGGATGACCTTCGTCTTCCACACAAAGCCCACTCCTTCCCTGACGCTCGCGAGCAACGATCCCCGGGCGGGCGTTCCGGTGCCGCGGCTGTCCCCTGTCCGTGAGTAGAGGAAAAGGGCGCAGGCGAAGAGGGAGATGACGACAAGCAACGTATCGGAGAATCCGAGCCAGGAAAAGAGAAACCCGGCAATCGCGGGGCCGAGTATTGCGCCGGCCTGGAAGGCCGAGGTGCTCCAAGTAGCGGCGTTTTCGTACACTGCGATAGGGACAAGGAAGGCCCGGAGCGAAGAGGCGGCCGGTGACTGGAAGGCCCGGCACACCCCGATCATGAATACCGTCGCATATATCACGGGGACGAGGACCGCCGGGGAGACGTTTCCCGCCTCAACTGACCGGGCGAAGAAGTGAAGGAAAAGCGAGCCGAGTGTGATGACGCCGATTGCAACGAGTATGATCAGGCGTCTGCTCATCCGGTCCGCCAGATGCCCTCCGAAGAGGGAGAGCCCTATGAACGGTACGAACGTGGCAAGCCCCGTCAGCCCGAGTGCGAGAGGATCATGGGTGATTGTGTACAGCTCATAACCGAGCGCGACCTCCTGTATGAGAAACGCGATCGTGAACAGGAACGTGGCAGTAATGAAATTGCGGTACGCCGGGTACCGCAGGGCTGCATACGGGTCGTGGATGCGCCGAATAGAATTGATTGATGATTCCTTTTATCTGTCAGGCTCCGTGTCTTCAGTCTCATTCGCCGCAATCATAGAAGAGCTGAGTAGTCGCCGTCAGGCGGGGACATAGTGATGCTCGGTAAACCGGCGCCATCCCTTTTTCGACTTTGCCTCGACCGCCCAGCGGAAGCCCCCCTCCTCGTCCGGCCAGTAGATCATCCGCGCGCGTCCTGCCGGCATCTCCGCTTCGAACGCGATCGCCTGGCCATGGACGTCGCTCCCGTTTGCGATCGTTCCTTCCGACCGCTTTCCGTCTGACGTGAACGACCAGAAAGAGAGTGTGCCGTCCCTGACACCATACAGGGCGGTCTCTTCGTACATCCCCTTGCCGAATTCCCATTGGGCCACAAGCTGAACGTAATTGCCGCCGAGAGCGGATGTAAATCTCCGTGTGCACCGGATTTTCCCCATCGGAGACATCGCCTCTGCCTTCCATGCGCCCAACAGGGGGGCAAGCACGCCAAGTTTCCCCCGTCCCTTCTTCCAGGATCCCTTCTTTGCTTTCATCTCTTCTCCTCGATGTGGAAGCCGCTCCCTGAATGTGCCGTTCGCCGCATGATGTCGGTATTGCGGACCACTACTTCAACAGTGTCGACCTTCTCCTGAAGGAAGGGGTGACATTTCTTCGACCTACAGCACTCCTGTCGAATCGCGATGAAGTTCGTACCGCAGGCTCCCGGTCTCAGTTCCTGCGCCGGCAACGTGAAATCCGTTCCCCTCGAGAACCGAACGCGATCTGATGTTTAGTTCGCTCGTGTGCGCTACGACACGGTTCACCCGGCGGTCGGAGAGTGCCTGGCTCACGAGGCCGCCGACCATTTCTTTTGCGAATCCTTTCGCCTGCCATGCCTGCGCCACAGAGAATCCGATTTCAACTTCTCCGGTGCCGTTGGGAGGGCCGAGAAACCCTCCGGCTCCGAGAAGCGTCGCTTTGATTCCGGGTTGGGCACGGAGAACCGCATACCAGACATACCAACCCATTGCAGAAGGCCCCGTCTGTTCCATCCGATCGCGGAAGAACACCTGGGCTTTCCGATCATATTCTCCCGGGGGCCAGTCCGCCGGGATATCCGCGTTGAGCAGGAAGCCCAGGTTTGACGGAGATACAAGTTCAGCGCGGAGATCGTCCGGCGTTGCGGCCACAAGAAGAAGCCGATCCGTGCTTCGTTCGAGTCTCTTCCTTGTGCTCATGGGATTTTCCTTTGCGCAAATCCTCCCTCACGCCCACAGTTCTCCCCTTCGTTCCAGCCAATCTGCTCTCTGTTCCCTGCGGTGGGCTCGGCTCAGAAACGTGCCTTGATTTCCACCAGTTTCAGGATCTGCTTGACCGTCGTACGGTTCCTCACCTCGATCCGAAGCCCCCTACCCTCAGCGTACCGTCTGGCCTTTCTCACTTCACTGATCATTGTCGCGGGCAGGGTGCTCCGCCCGATTGCGTCCACGGCCCTGTCACCAAAGACAAAGCCGATCGTGAAGTGTTTCCTGTCGGGTATCAGAAAGAACAGATTGCGTTTTTTGAGAAGAAGTTTGAGGACCCATCCGGACTTGCCGCCGTAGTATTTCCATTCCTCTCTGGTTGCGCCGTGTTGCTCCGTGATGGAGGTCTTTATCTCCGTCCAGCTCTTGAATGAGGCTCCGAGCACGCCGGAGAGTATCTCATCGTCCGGCGTATGGGACCTGTCGATCAATATGCTGCTCATGAATTCAATGCTCCGAAGTCATTGTAGTCTCATCGTTGCAAAGTTCCTGTGCGTAAGATTGTTTGTCGATCAGCCCTGCGGTTTCACCTGGGGATGGCCCCGGGGGGGGGTTTCAACCTCCCGCACTCTTGAGGACCTCCCCGGTGGTGCGTATGGAGGCGTATTCGCCGTCGAGGTTCGCCAGCGACATCGCATGGACCTCATCGGCGGTCCTGAAGCGGCCGTCGAAATCCTGACGCCCGAACGTGAACGTCGCGTCCGATACGACTGTCGTCCGGAATCCCAGATCGCCGGCCATCCTCGCGGTCGCTTCGACACAGTTGTTGGTAATGACCCCGGCGATCACCACGTCCTCGATGCCATTGTCATGAAGCAACCCCTCAAGTGCCGTCCCGATGAAGGCGCTTGCACTCTGTTTTGTTAGGACGGGTTCTCCGGCCGCAGGGATAGCGACGTCCTTGAATTCCACGCCTGGCTGACCGTCCCGGTACGTCGATGCGGGGAACCGGGAAACGTGGCGAACATGAACGATGGGCCTTGATGTCCGGCGCCAGTGTGCGAGCAATCGGCCGACATTCTCTTCCGCCTGCAGATTGTTTCGCTCTCCCCAGGAGGGATGGTCTATGGCTTTCTGAAAATCGATGAGGACCAGGGCGGTATTTTGAGGGAGTAATATCATGACAAGGGATTGCAGCTAGTGCACGGTGATGCCCGGCCCTGTTCCAGAACTGTCCACGTATTCCCGCGAATTCTCCATTCTGCACCTGGCATTCGAGCTATTTCGTTACCGGTCCGATTTCCGCGATCGCGCCAGCGCAGGAATGGGCTCGCCGCGCGCTGAGCAGGCAATGAGGATTCCGAGCCGTTTCTCCCGCGTCTCCTCCCGTTTGGCGCTTATAACCCAGTACGCGCTTGTACGCCTGTACCAGGGCGCCTGGCCCTGAAAAAACTCCCATGCCCTCTTTTCCGCGCGGAACTTCCTTACATGCGCCGGGGAGAGTTCCGACGGCCTCTTCTCGAAAGAATAGACCCCGGTCCGTTTTTGGTCCCGGGCCTGAAAAGCAACAAGACCCGGCTTGGCCATGCGTCCTTCTTTGATCAGCCGCTGAGCGTGGGTGACGTTCACCTGGCTCCAGATGCTCCGCGGCCGGCGGGGTGAGAAGCGGGTCGTGAAGCTCTCTTTGTCAAAGCTCCGCCGGACTCCGTCTATCCATCCGAAACAGAGCGCTTCGTCGAGAGCCTGTCCGTATGTGATCCCCTTGTCCGCTGCGTGATTCCTATAAATGCGGACGATCAGCTCGGGCGTCTTTGCGTGGTGTTGTGCAAGCCAGGAGCGGAACGAACCAGGGCTTAGAAATTCGGCCGGGCTCTGTTTGGTCATTGCGGCGATTTCGGAACAGTGGTTGCCGTTATCGGATCCCCGCCCGGCTTATCTCCAGAACTGCGACGTAGACTGACTGGTCCATCATGAGCCCAAGGTGAGGGTAAGGATCCAGCTCTTTGAGCTGAACTGTCACCCCGTTCACCAGGATCAGTGTTGGGAAGAATGTTGTGTGGAGCGTGCATGTGACAGCCTGGTCCACATCCCGGAATATCGAGATGCGCGTAGCGCCGTCTCCCTGCCAGACGCACTCCGCCCCCAGCGGGCACCTTGAATCTGATGTCACACTGTCGAATCTGGCGATAAAGCCGAGCTGGGGGAGTCGGACGGACTCTCCGGCCCGGAGGTTGACAGTCAGGGGGAAAGTCAACGTACCCGGGTTGATGACTTCATTGTTCCCCTCGCAGCCAAGGAAACAGATCGCGAAAAGTAATGCAATTGTTTGACGCATGGTGTACCTCCTCCTGTACTCTGTCCTGTGCAACCGTTCTTCCTCTTCGGTACTCATTTCTCAGAGGCGATTGAAGCGAGTTTCAGAACCGTGTTCCAATTGCGCGCGGTTCCTTTTGTGCCCAGTCTTGACTCGATGAGCGCATTTGTCAAACGGGATCGGCCTTGGCCGTCAGGGTAGATAATGTACCCCTGCCTCCCATCCGCCCGGATTACCTCGGAACCTGCGATTGCGCTCTGGAGGGCCTTCACGTCCCGGGGCTCCGGTGCACTCTTGAAGAACATGACAATGAGATGGCCTGGATCGTGTTCTGCCTCCTCAGGAAAGGGGTTGTGGGCAATGACGGATTGCCATTCCTGTGCAGTGCGTACGAAGAAGTGCGTTTCGAGGGACAATCGCTTCTTTGTCCCCGCCTCCAGCAGTTGCTCAAGCTTTCCGGTCGGCTGAGCTTTGCTCCGGAACATCAGATTCCCGCTCTGGAGTATTGACTGTGGGTCCTCGAGCCCTATGTGTGCCATGAGTTCGCGCAGGTCTGACATCGCGATCCTCCTGTGCCCCCCGACGTTTATGCCGCGAAGCAGCGCAATATATCTCGCCATTGCGAGGACCTCCATTACGCGAAGTTCTCCATCCTGGATTGCTCCATCCGCGCTTCCCCCCCTTCGCGAGCACCCATGCCGGCGCCAGCTGACCGGGCTTGACTCCCCTCCGCTCCGCAATCGCTTTTAACCGCACCACAAGCATTTGACCTTGTCCATGCTCATCCGGATCCTGGCGTTAATACTCGAGCCACCCATCGACAACCCATCGCAGAATGCCGCAATAGGCGTAGAACATAAGAAGCGGGAAGAGCTGAAACGCCAGCGTAAAGAACTTATCGTTGATGGGAACAACGTTCAACGAGGCCGGTACTCCCACCATGATAGCGAGAATCCAGATCCAATGGTATTGCTTCAGCTTGGTCAATGTTGACACCAGTAACGGAAGAAAAGCAATCGCGGCGAGAATCAGAAAAGAGTACCAGTATATAAAAGGCAGGCCATTGAAGATACTCGAAAAGATATAGACAGATGACATGGCAAGCGTTCCCGTAGAAATGCCGCCAACGCTCTCAATGGTGAGCCAGAATTTGAGCCGGCGGATGCGGTCTTCAAGGGACTGGATCTCTTTTTCGACCCTCTTCCGCTCTCCGATGATCCGGAGACGGAGGGCTTCCAGCCGTTTGACTTCTTCGGGGGGAGGCTGAGCTGTCTGAACGGCTGCCATGTCAGAGCCTGTCAATCCAGACAGGAGGACCTTGATCTCATTCTCCACATTTCTGAGGCGGCTTTGAATGTCTCGGCTCTTTACTTTGAGCTCTTCCGCACGGTTTTTGGACACGCATCTCCCTTTCCCACGAAAACTGGCATGATCGTAAAAATGGTTTGAATCGACTACGTTGCGTTGCTCGCAATAAATGTCGCCAGCTGATCGCTGGTAGCGTTTCCGACCCAGCGGGCTTCTGCAACTTCAACCACGGGCAGTGCACGAATCCCTTTGGCAATCAGCACATCCGGTTTGAGTGTTATGTCAATCTCGCTTAACTCAAAGCCCATTTTCGATTGAAGCTCATGGAGTCTCCTCTTCACAAGGGGACAGAAGGGGCATCCAAGTCCGGTGTAGAATGTCACCTTGACATGAGACGGCCGAACGTTCGTTGCCTCTTGATCAGCGACAGACCCGTAACCCATGAAGCGTGAAACAGACGGGAAGTACCGGACGTAGAGCCACAGGAACAGCGCGATGAAGCCGACCCAGAGTACAGCCTGGAGGACGTTTCCCTGGATGAGATAGAAGACTAACCCGCCAAGAAGTATGAACCAGCTCCCGTAGATAAAAGCGATATTGCATTGCTGTTTCATGAGACTCTCCTCAAAATTGACTGACTCACATTTTCAGAGTGGTCGGCCAGCCAAGTCCGGTCGGGCGAAGTGCCCAGATCGGTGCATGACAACGATAGAATCGCGAACCACAGAATGGGCAACAAGCGCTGTATCTGTTGACAGCATACCGGAAAATGCACGTTCATCCTTGCCTCCCCGGCTCCCCTTCAAACAGCAATCCTATTGCTCGTGAGCTTGAACAGTATCGAAGTGAGTTTTTTCATGTGAGCGACTCTCCTCGAGAGAAATATGTAGCCTACGATCAGAAGCATACCCCCGACGAAGTTTGGCAACCCTACTGAATACACTGCAGTGTCGGTCAACTGTCGGGCCAGGTAGAGAGCTGTCCCGACGATAAGAAGACCACCCGCCATCAGGAGAAGATTGGCAGAGATATCCAGGGGGAGAATCCCTCGGGACTGATTGCTGAGTAAATCCCTCAGATATGATTCTTCCTCGGTAGTGAGTTTGAGATCCATGGTACTCCTGTCATTTGTGAAGTGATGGAGCATGATCAAAAGGGGGACGCACATTCTGCAGGTCGATGTGGGTTGATATCAATTGTACTATCGCGCCCCGGCGAATGTTCCGGTGGTCCGCTCTTTCGCAGATGAAGCAACCCGTTGGTGACAGCACTTCAGCGACTGGATATCCGACAAACAGCGAAGACCTCTTCTTCCCCGTTTGGGCTGATGGGTATAAAGAGGTCCTCTCAAAGAACACTGAGCGCAAGGGAATTTAACTTCGCGTGATTTCAAACGCAAGCCTTAAAGAGGATGAGGAGGATGGCGCCTCGTTCATCTTCTTGACTTCACACGCGCGCTTCTCTATATTCACTCCACACTGCTTCCACCCGCGCATTCCCGCCGCGCGGCATTGTTCCATGGCGCCTGGACTACTCCGCGATCCCTCTTTTGCCCCTATGACGCTGCCACGTCGGATTATCATACGCGGATTCCTCGTCGCGGCGGCTGTCCCGGTCGTGTTCCTTGTTCTCTCGATTCTGTTCCCGTTGCCGCCTCTAAAGCCCTACTCCCTCGTGGTGGAGGAGAGGAATGGCAGGTTGCTTCAGGCATTCCTCGCCGAGGACGGTGTATGGCGGCTGCGTACTTCCCCGGACGAAATTCCCCCGAGGCTGAAAGAAATACTTATCCGCCGTGAAGACCGGTGGTTCTATTATCATCCCGGCGTCAATCCCTTTGCGATTCTCCGCGCGGTCGTCCAGAATGTGCGCTCAGGCCACCGCGTCTCGGGCGCCTCGACGATAACGATGCAGATAGCGCGGATGCTTCACCCCGGAGAGCGTACCTACCTGCACAAAGCCGTGGAGGTGTTCAGGGCGCTGCAGCTCGAGGCACGATATTCGAAGAAGGAAATCCTCGAGATTTATCTTTCCATCGCGCCGCTCGGCGGCAACATTGAAGGTCTCAGGTCAGCCTCTCTCCTCTATTATGACACTCCCCTGGAGAGGCTCAACATCGCTCAGCTCTTTGACCTGATGCTCGTGCCGGGGGACCCGAATGGCCTGCAGCCCGACCGGAAGGCGGACCGACTGTTGAGTGAACGGAAACGCCAGGCTGCGGAATGGATCCGGCGGGGGCTCCTCACCGCAGAGGATTCCGTCGTCATATGGAACACGCCGGCTCTGGCCCTCCGCCGCGCACTCCCCCGCGCTGCACCCCACTTTGCGCTCCGCATCAGAGAGCTCTTCCCTGGTGGGGGTGACGTACGGAGCTCGCTTGACCTCGGGATCCAGCATACGGTGGAACAACTCCTCTCGAATCACATCCGCCCCTGGAAGCAGCGCGGCGTCCGCAACGGTGCCGTGCTTGTCGTGGAGAATACGACACGGGAAATCCTCGCCTATGCCGGTTCCGAGGATTTCACGGACGCGGCCGCCTCCGGACAGGTCGATGCAGTGCGCGCTCTCCGTTCACCCGGTTCGACGCTTAAACCTTTCTTGTACGCGATGCAGATGGACAGGGGAGAGCTGACCCCGCGGTCGAGGCTCCTCGATACGCCGTACGATGCCGAGGGATTTCTCGCCGAGAACTACGATGGGACCTATTCCGGTTACGTGTATGCCGATGACGCGCTCCGCCGGTCATTGAACGTCCCCATGGTGCGCATGCTGAAGAAAGCCGGACTGCATCAGTTCCTGGATTTCACTTCCTCCGCCGGTTTTGCCTCGCTGGCCGGACAACGGACGCGGCTCGGTCTCAGCATGATACTTGGCGGATGCGGGGTGACGCTCGAAGAGCTTGCCGCCGCGTACGCTGCTTTTCCGGCCGGCGGACGATACGCCCCTCTCCGGTTTACGCACGAAGCTGCTGACCGCGCCGGCGACGGGAAACAGATATTTTCCCCCGCCTCCGCCTGGATGGTGACGGAGATCCTTCGCGGCCTCGACCGGCCCGATCTTCCCAACAACTTCGAGTTTGCTCTCAACCTCCCGGCCGTCGCGTTCAAGACCGGGACAAGCTACGGAAGACGGGATGCGTGGTCGATCGGGTATTCTGCCGAGTACACCGTCGGTGTCTGGATCGGGAACGTTGACCAGAGGGGCAACCCGGAGCTTGTAGGGGGAAAGTCGGCCGCGCCGCTCCTGATCGATATCTTCAATTCCATTTCCCGGGGAAGCCAGAAGACGATACTCCCGCAGCCGAAGGACATACGCGGCCGCCTCGTCTGCGCCCGGAGCGGTCTCCTTCCGGGGGCGCGGTGCGAAAACCTGATTGATGATGTGAGCTCGGAATCTCATACGTCGCAGCGCGTCTGCGATATCTGCCGTGAAGTCCTCGAGTCCCCGGATGGGCGTCTCTCTTACTGCCCGTCCTGCGTTGCCGAACATCCGTTCCGGACCGTCACAGTCCCGGAATATCCCGCGGAGCTTCTCGACTTCTGGCGCAAGTCGGGGACGGCGTATGCCGCCGCCCCTCCGCATAATCCGCGGTGCTCGAGGCTCTTCAGCGGCGACGGCCCATCGATCGTCAGCCCCTCCGACGACATGACATATTACTTCGTCGCGGCAAAACAGAAACTCGTCCTTCAGGCGACGTCGGGAGTCGATGTGCACCAGCACGCCTGGTATGTGAATGATACCTATCTCGGAAAGAACGGTCCGGGAGAGAAGCTCTTCGTCCCCATTGCCGCGGGGGAACACACTGTCACCTGCATCGATGACAGGGGAAGAGCGACTTCCGTCCATATCAAAGTGAAGTACGTCCTCTAATCCCTATCCGGAAGGCACCTGTCATGAAGCCACTGCACGTCATCGTCCTGACCCTCCTCCTGGGGATCATTCTCCTTTCCTGCTCGGGTCCGGATTCGCAGGTCCTGCGGCTCACATCGGACCTTCCTTCGGGCGTCCTCTCCCGCGACGCGGTCATCACGCTTACATTCTCCCGCGGGGTGGTTCCCATTGATTCTCTCAACCTCTGGACGAGCACGCCGTTCATCGAATTCACCCCCGGGATCCCCGGGAAGTTCGTCTGGCAGGACACGACGCGGCTTGTGTTCAGCCCCGATCAGCCGTTCGCCGGAGACGCGAAGTTCAGCGGAAGACTGAACACGGCACTGCTGAAGGGGATGGCGCACGCGACGTCGTTCAAAGGAGGGGAAGAATTCACATTTTCGACCGGACGGTTTACGCTGAAAACCGCCGAGTTCTTCTATGACAGGATCGGCGACAAACGGCAGGTCGGCATAAAGGCGAACCTGGAGTTCACATACCCGGTCAACCCGCAGGACGTCGGCGCGAACATCAAAGTGACCCTCGATGACGCTCCGCAGCAGATCGCAAAGGTGGTCACGCAGGAGAAGAACCGGGTCATCGCCCTCGAGGTGGGGACCGTGACACAACTGGAGAAGGCGCGCAACATTGCAATTACGTTCGACGACAAACTGGTCTCTCCCGAGACGAACACGCACATCTGGATGGAACGGCCGTTCACGTGCCAGCTTCCTCCGCTGGGCGAGTTAAAGATCTACGGCCACTCGGTCGCATTTGACGGCGTGACGAGTTCGATAAAGATCTCGACGTCCCAGGAGGTCGACGCGGCCGTGGCGAAAGCGAACGTCACGATAGATCCGGTCCGCGATTTCACCGTGACGAACGAGGGGACGGGCTTTACGATCAGGGGGAAGTTCGAGCCGGGGACCGCGTTCCGGCTCCTGATCCGGAAGGGGATGGAAAGCGTCCTCGGCGGAAAGACGCAGAACGACTATCCGGCGGACGTTGTCATAGGCAACATCGCACCGTCGTTTCGCTTCACTTCCTCCTCTGGCATCTACATGCTCATGGGGGGGCGGCGGACCCTGGAGGTCAAAACCGTCAACATGCCGAAACTGTTCGTGCGGGTGAGCCAGGTGTTTCAGAACAACCTGGTCTTCTTCCTCGACAACGGCCGGTCGTACGACTACTACGAGGGGGAAGACGGCGGAGGCGACGAAGACGGGGGGAGCTGGCGGGCGAAGTACCGCTACGAGCTGGGGACCTACGGGCGCCAGCTCAGCGTCGACACGATCGTCACGAACGGTGCGAACAACCAGGAGGTGACTTCCGGGATCGACCTGAACCGGTTCACGAACAACGGGTACAAGGGTTTCTATCTGGTGGAGATTGCAAACCCGGCAGAACCGTGGCGGACAACTTCCAAGCTTGTTTCGGTCTCCGATCTCGGGCTGATCGTCAAACAGAGTCCCGACGAGGTGATGGTGTTCGTCGTCAGCCTTCTGACGAACAAGCCGGTGCCCGGCGCCCTCGTGACGCTCGTCTCGATAAACAACCAGGTCATCGCCTCTGTGAAATCCGGGAGTGACGGGGAAGCGAGGTTCGCCAGCTACAGGGCGACGGCAAAGGATTTCGTCCTGAAGCTCATTACGGCCGAGGCAGAGAACGACTTCAATATCATCAACCTCGTGGATTACAGGGTTGAAAACTCCCGGTTTGACGTCGGGGGGAAGCGGGACGCCCAGGGGGTCTATGACGCCTTCCTGTACGGGGACCGGAACATTTATCGTCCCGGTGAGAAAATCATCGCCTCGGGCATCGTCCGCAATCTGAACGAGGCGCTCCCCTCCGGCATGCCCGTGAAGGTGAAGATCTCCAACCCCCGGGGAACGGTCGTGTCGGAACAACAGTACTCGCTCAATGAAGAGGGCTCGTTCGAAACCTCCTACCAGACGCAGCCCACAGCGGCCACGGGTGACTACCGGATGGAGCTCTACACCGGGAACAACACGTTCCTGGCGGGCTACAAGGTGAGCGTGGAGGACTTCGTCCCCGACCGCCTCCGGCTGACGCTCACCGCGTCACAGGAGACCGCGCGTCCCGGGGACAAAATCAGGTACGACCTCCTCGCGCTCAACTTCTTCGGACCTCCGGCGGCCGGGCGGAACTGGGAGTTTGAAGGATCGTTCGACGCCGTCCCGTTTGTCTCGAAACGGTTCCCCGCCTTCCGTTTCTACGATGATGCCGCGAAGAACTACTCCGCCAATCCGGAGGTGTTCAGCGGGAAGACCGATGACCGGGGGAAGGCTCTGGTGGAATTTGCGATGCCGAAGGACCTGACGGCGAGCGGGCTCCTTCGCGGGAAGGGGCGCGTTGCCGTCTTCGACGAGTCGGGCCGCCCCGTCTACCAGCTCGCGCAGACGGTCGTCTACCCCAAAGACTATTTCATCGGCATACGAAACCAGGGGGCGTACTACGTCAGTCCGAACACGCCTCAGCAACTCCAGATCGTTGCGGTCGATCCTGGCGATAAACCGATCGCGGGTTTTGCCGCAAAAATTGAACTGATCCGCCATGAATGGCACTCGGTCCTCCGCCAGCACGAAGGGACGAACACGCTCCGCTACGTCTCGGAGCGGATCGAGATAGTCGAGAGAACCGATCACCTCAAGCTGCGGGACAGCTCCTACGACTACACGTACATGACTTCCCGCTCGGGCGACTATGTCGTCCGCGTGTCGAAGGAAGGAGGAACGGGGTACAACCAGTTCTCCTTCTATTCCTACAGCTGGGGGACGTCCGATGTGACGTCGTTTGAGGTGAACCCGGAGGCACGCGTGGACATCGTCTTCGACAAGCCTGTGTATGCCCCCGGGGAGAAGGCACGGGTGCTCTTCCAGACGCCGTTCAGCGGGAGGATGCTCGTGACTGTCGAAAGGAACAGGGAGTTCAGTTACAGGTACCTCGACGTGGTGAACAACGCCGCCTCGATGGATCTGGCGGTCGACGAGAAGTTCCTCCCCAACGCGTACGTCGCCGCCGTCCTCTTCCGCAGGATCAGGGATGAGGACATCCCGCTCCTGGCAGGGCACGGCTTTGCCCCCCTCTTTGTCGAAAGGAAATCGAACCGGTTCGAGGTCGCCATCAGGGCGCCCGAGAAGATCCGCCCCCGCGGAAAGCAGAAAGTCACGGTCGTTGCAGGAAACGAAAAGAACGTGTATGTCACGCTCGCAGCGGTTGACGAGGGGATCTGCCAGGTGAAGAACTACAAGACCCCCGACCCGTACGGCTATTTCTATGCGCGGAAGACGCTCGAGACGGAGACGTTTGATTTCTTCAAACACCTGATCCCGGAGGCGAAGCAAACGAAGGCGAGCACCACCGGGGGAAGCGACGCGGAGCTGGCAAAGCGCGCGAACCCGCTCGGCGTCCAGAGGTTCAAGCCGCTCGCGCTCTGGTCGGGGATACTGAAGACCAACGGGAGCGGCGAGGCGGAGGTCACGCTCGATGTCCCCGAATTCAACGGCGAGCTCCGTCTCATGGCTCTGGCCTACAAGGGGGACCGGTTCGGCTCCGCCCAGATCCCCATGAAGGTCTCTGATCCCGTCGTGATCACGCCGGCGCTCCCCAGGTTCCTCAGCCCCGGCGATTCGATCATCATGCCCCTCACGGCATTCAACACTACCGGGAAGGCCGTCACTCTCCAGTTTGCCGTCCGGACCGACGGGCCGGTTGCCGCGGTGTCGAAAAGCGCATCTCTGGACGTCGGTCCCAACCAGGAACGGTTCACGAACATTCCGCTCCGTGGATCCAATCAGGTGGGCAAGGGCACGGTCAGTGTGCGGACCGAAGCGTTCGGCGAGACACTCGAATCGACGACCGAGCTGCCGGTGCGTCCCGCAGCCCCCTTTTCGTCGGACGCCGTCACGGGGGTGGTGGACGGGGGGAAAACCGTTTCCCATGACATCCCGGATGCGTACCTCTCGTACGGGCGCAGGGCGTACCTGACCCTCAGCCCGTACCCTGTGGCGAATTTTGCGAAGGAGCTGGCGTACCTGATCGGCTATCCGCACGGTTGCCTTGAACAGACCGTCTCGAAGGCGTTCCCCCAGATCTATCTCCGCGACATCGCCGTGATTCTCGCTCCCTCGACGCTCAACACAGGGAGCCCGGTCTATTTTGTGAACGAGGCCATCACGAAGGTGACCTCGATGCAGCTGTACGACGGGACTTTTTCGTACTGGCCCGGGGGGACATCCTCGAACCGCTGGTCGACGGTCTATGCCACGCACTTCCTTCTCGAAGCGCGGAAGGCCGGGTTTGCGGTTCCCGAAGCGACGCTGAAATCGGCTCTGGGCGCTGTTGCCGGGATCGCCCGGAGCAAGCTCACGGAGGACTACTATTCCCACGGCAACAACCAGATAACGGTGACCCGGATCGCCGACAAGAGCACGATCTACGCCCTGTATGTCCTGGCGATCGGCGGGGCGCCGGAGAAACCGGTCATGGACTTCTACCGGGGCGAAAAGGGTCTCCTGACGACAGACACGAAATATCTTCTTGCCGGCGCGTACGCGCTTGCAGGCGACCGGGCCGTCTATGGCGAGATCCTTCCGTCGCAATTCTCCGTCGAAGAGGCGGTCCGCGAATCCGGATGGAATTTCGATTCGCCGATCAGGGCGAATGCGCTCATGCTGAACATACTCCTTGAGACGGACCTGAACAACCCGAACATTCCGCGCCTCATGGAATACCTTTCGACCCACTACCACAACGACTGGTGGTGCAGCACCCAGGATGACGCGTTCACGCTCCTTGCCTTCGGGAAGGCCGCCCGCATGGCGACCGCGACAAAGGTCGAGGGAAATGTCTCGGTCGGTGGAAAGGAGTATGCGTACAAAGGGGGGAACCGGAGGATGGACATCGAGCCTTTCGGCAAGAAAGTGACGATCGCGATGAAAGGGGAGGGGAGAATCTATTACTCCCTCGTGACCGAAGGGATCCGTTCTGACGGTGCGGTGAAGATCGAAGATAAGAACCTCCAGGTACGCCGCGAACTCCTCGACCGGAACGGGAACCCGGTCAATCCCGGCGGGATCAAACAGAACGATCTCATCGTCGTGCGGATCACGCTGACGTCGTCGGTCAACGACCTGGACAACATCGCGATTACCGACCTCCTCCCGGGAGGATTCGAGCTCGAGAACCCTCGCATCACGGAGGCCACGAACTATGCTTTCATCAGGAACCCGGCGAGCGCAGATTACATGGACATCCGCGACGACCGGATCAACCTGTACACGGCGATCAGGGGCGGCCGCCGGCAGATGCAGTTCTACTATGCCGTCCGCGCGGTCACGCAGGGGAATTTCCAGTATGCGCCTGTCGTCGCGGAGGCGATGTACAACGCCGACTACCGTTCCGCAAGCGGCGGCGGACGCCTCCGTGTGGGAAAATAGTGGGTTTCTTCCCTGACTATCGTATATTCCATAAGTACGGGTCGCGCTTCGCCCGGCATCTTCGAAACAACCCGGCATTCCGACTCGTCTTAAAGAGTGTGCGATATTCAGAAACCGGCGGATTACACGGTCGTGACCTGGGGTTCTGCTTTCTCAGCCTTACTATGCGCGTCATTCGTGGCCGGGTCGGTTGACGCCCAGCCGCTGAACATCCGGGTGAGCCCGCCGATCACCGGGGATTTCTATCCGCCGGAGGAAGTATCTATCGCGATCAATCCTGTCAATCCGCTGAATATTGCCGCCTCCGCCAATGTCCGCTACGCATATGCATCCGCAGACGGGGGCCTGACCTGGACGGAGAAGCTCCTTCCTCCGGGGACCTGGGGGGATCCGAGCCTCACGTTCGATGGAGAGGGAAACCTCTATTATTGTCACCTCTCCAATTACAGCATGATCGGTGTACCGGGAGCGAAGTTTATAGACCGTCTTGGCGTCCACCGGTCTTCCGATGGCGGGTACACCTGGAGGGATTCCGTGATCGTCGGCTACAATCCTCCCCGGCAGCAGGACAAGGACTACCTCGCCGCCGATCTGACGAAATCCCCTTACAGGAACAACATCTACCTGGCCTGGACGCAATTCGATCTGCTCGCCAGCCGTGTCCCGGGCGACAGCTCCCGGATTCTCTTCTCACGCTCGACCGACGGGGGCACCACATGGATGGCGCCCGTGCGTGTGAGCGAGCGTGCCGGAGACTGCGTTGATTCCTCCAACACCGTTGAGGGGGCTGTGCCTGCGGTCGGACCCAACGGCGAAGTCTACCTGAGCTGGGGGGGGCCGCTCGGGATCATGTTCAGCAAATCGACCGATGGCGGAGTGACGTGGGGAAGAAATGTCTTTGTTGATTCCCTCCCCGGGGGGTGGGACCAGCATGTCTCCGGGATTTACAGGTGCAACGGCATGCCGGTGACCGGGTGCGATATCAGCAATTCACCGGATCGCGGGACAGTCTATGTGTGCTGGTCTGATATCAGGTTCGGCCGAGGTAACACGGGGATCTTCCTCCGGCGCTCGACGGATGGCGGCGCCACGTGGCAGGCGGCGGAGCAAGTGAACACCGACCGGACTGATCGCGAGCATTTCTTTCCCTGGTTGACTGTCGATCCTCTGACGGGTGGCATCTACGTCATCTATTACGACCGGCGGGGGACGGACGGGGATGGAACGGATGTGTACGTTGCCCACTCCTCCGACGGCGGGAGGACGTTTGCCGATTTCAAGGTGAGTACGACCTCATTCACTCCTGATCCCACCGTCTTTTTCGGCGACTACACCGGCATTGCGGCGCGGGATGGGAGGGTCTACCCGATCTGGATGAGGATGGACGCCAAGGTGCTGAGCATCTGGGCTGCTCCTTACACGGATTCGACCGGACGGGGAGGGAACCAGGAACCCGGCGTTCCCTCGGCTTTCGCCCTCTCCCAGAATTATCCTAACCCGTTCAACCCTTCGACAACCATATCGTACCAGACGCCCCGGCCCGGTGATGTGCGATTGGCCGTCTACGACCTGCTTGGCCGCGAAGTTGCCCGGCTCTTCGACGGGCCCCGTTCCGCCGGATTCTATCAGGCGACATTTAACGCTTCTCACCTCTCGAGCGGGATTTACTTCTGCCGTCTCGCTGCTGCGGGCTTTTCTGCACAGAGGGCGATGATTTTTCTGAAATAACCGGAAGGAACCTGATGCGCTCCATCTTCACCCTTCTTCTTCCCCTTGCTGCACTGTCGGTCTCGACCGCAGGTGTCATCATGCGGCCGTATTTGCAGGCCCTCACGCCGACGAGCGTCTATGTGCTGGTGGAGTCTGATCTGCCCGATGTCATCACGGTGGAATACGGTACGACTCCTGACTGCGGCCTCACAGCCGAAACCGAAAGCGTCGCGCTGACCACCGCCTCCCCGGTGACATACGTTCACCGGATCCCCCTTCAGGATCTGAGGCCGGGCACGGAGTACTACTACAGGGCGGGAGAGGGGGGTGCATTCTCGGAATTATCCCGGTTCAGGACCGGAGCACTGCCGGGTACTCCATTCCGGTTCGCCTGGGTGGCGGACGACCGGGGCGGACCGGACGTGTTCGACAGCGTCATGGTCCGTGTCACGGCGATGCACCCGCTCCTTGCTCTTTACGGGGGGGATCTCTGCCCCCGGCCGGCGTACGACGATTGGAAGACCGGGTTTTTCCGCAGCCCGCAGGTCAATTTCGGCGGATCGGTCCCCTGGGTCAATTCTCCGGGAAACCACGAACAATGGACAACCAACACCCAGGCCTTCACGCACGGACCGGTCGGGTCCGCCTCGCAGGATTTTTATTCCTTCGACTGCGGCGATATGCACGTGCTTGTTCTCAACAGCGAGATCCCGCTGACGCTCGGAAGTCCGCAGTACGCGTTTGCAGACGCCGACCTGCACGGGACGAATCGCCGGTGGAAGCTTGTCATGGTTCACAAGCCCGCCTATTGCGGCGGGGGGCACGGGGAGGATTCTTCGATGATTGCGCTGTCCACCGCCGTTTTTGAACCAACAGGGGTCGTCCTGGTGCTGACCGGCCACTCGCACTTCTACCAGCACAACCGGGTGAACGGCATCCATCATCTGGTCATTGGCTCCGCCGGAGCTCCACTGTATGACCCGGCAGCGGCCTGGTATACGCTGAAATCGGTGAAAGAGCACAACTGGGCGGTTGCTGACGTCACGCCGTCGTCCCTGAGCCTGTATGTGTACAATGAACACGGGATGCCTCTCGATACGCTCATTTTGAACAAATAGGCGCTGTGTCGGCAGTCGTGCGCACTCTCTGTCCCGTGACCTTTTTTCGCGTCTTCATACTCTGACTAACACTACGACGGCACATCACATGAACACTTCGAGGTTTTTCTGGGGTACATTCCTGGTCCTTGCGGGGATTCTCATCCTTCTCGCGAAGCTCGGCGTCATGACACTCCAACTCGGCTCGCTCTGGAAATTCTGGCCGCTGGTGCTCGTCCTCTGGGGCATCGGGATGTTCACAGGTGCCAGGGCGATCCGCTCGCTTCTCGCCGTCATCGGAGCGATTTTCCTGGCCCTCATCATCTACGGGCTGTGGGAGGAATGGGGATCGGGCCGCGAGCCCCGCGATCTGACCAGCCAGACATTCATGGAGACGTACGACAGCACGCTCCCGCTGGCTTCGCTGAGGTTCATCTCCGGGGCCGGCTCATTCACGCTTCGGGACACGTGTGCCGCGCTCTTCCGCGCTGAAACTGAGACGGACCTCGGGAAATATGAGATTGACAGCCGGACCGGCTCCGATAAGAAGGACGTGACGCTTCGGCTCGCAAATCGTACGATCGGTTTCCCTGCGGGGGGGCACAACAGCGTCACGATGTGTCTCCATCCCGGCCCGGTCTGGGCGCTCGATTTCGAGCTCGGTGCCGCGAAACTCGATGCCGATCTCTCCCCCTTCGACGCGGAGAATATCGACATCAAGACCGGCGCGGCGGATGTCCGGCTAAGGCTGGGGGACCGTGCGGAGCAATGCAGGGTGAGAATTCATGCGGGCGTCTCCTCGATCAGCGTGCGGGTGCCGGAGTCAGCGGGCTGCGAGATCAGATCGGAGAGCGGTCTCTCTTCGAAGGCGTTCGACGGGTTTGTGGACCGGGGGGAGGGGGAGTACAGGACGGCGAATTTCGACACCGCGTCCAGGAGGATTTTCCTGACCTTCAAGGCCGGCGTGTCCAGCCTGAAGGTCGTTCGCTACTGACGGGGAGAACGATGCTCATTTCCGCGAAACAGAGGTTTTTCCTCTGGATACCGTCGCTGATGTTCGTTGCCCTGGTCCTCGGGCGGTTCGATCCGACGGCAACCGGTCTTGTCTACCGCGTGATGGAGAATGGGTGCGTCAGCAGTTTCTTCCTGCTGCTGGCGGACAGCTTCCTCAGCGTTGCCGATGTGAAATCCACGCGCACGGGGATCCTCCTGTGGATACTTGCTCTCGTCGCCCTCTTCGCGCTGAAACAGATTCCGATATTTGTCGTCCACATCGCGTAGCCTCCAGGCCCGGTCAGCCGCTCCCCTTTTAATCCCCCCCCTTGTGGAGTTCCTCGAACTCCCCCGTCCTCCGGTTCTTCCTCACATTGTCGCAGGGGAAGCACCGTCCGTTCATCGCGATGTACACTCCGTGTGGGAGAGTCTGGACGAACGCCAGCGCACTCCCCAGGTTGAACAACCCGTCAGAGCTGCCGAACTTGTACGGGATCATCGCGCCGGTGAGCACGATCGTCTTTCCCTTCACCTTTTCCCCCAGCACCCGGGCCGTGACCTCCATCGTGTCCGTCCCGTGGGTGATGACGATCCGTTCCTCCGGAGTTTTCAGGCACTGCTTCGTGATGATCTCCAGGTCCGCGTCGGTCATCTCGAGGCTGTCCACCATCATGAGCGTCCGCATTGCGACGTTCGCCTTGCATCGGCCGAGCGTCAGCATCTCGTGAAGATGGGTATCCTTGAAATAGAGCTTTCCGTCGATCTCGTTGTATTCCTTGTCGAACGTGCCGCCGGTTATGAAAATGCGTATGGACATGTCGGTCACTTGCGGGTGTCTACGCCATCTCGAGTATCCTGCCGTAGATCACTTCGAACGTGAAGCTCTTGGCCTTGCTCCTCGTTTCGATGTACTGGGAGAGCTTGTCGAGGCGGGACGGTATCGACATGATTTTTTCCTGGGCCTTCCTGCCGATCTCATTCAGGTACGTCATCACATCGATGTTCCAGTTGTGTATCAGGTTCTCGATGATGCACTTGTAGTCGCGCGGTCCGTAGATCCCCGCCCGCCTGATGACGTCGGCATAGTCATTGAAATTCGAGATGGAGATTCCCGGCATGTCGATGGCGGGCATGATCGACGATGCGGCCTCGAGCGCCTGGTTCGGGTCGCGTGCCAGGATCTCGCGGAAGACGTTCATGTAGAACGCATAGTGGCGCGACTCGTCCTGTGCGATCTTCTGCGTGACTGCCACAAGCAATGGTTCCTGACCTTCTGCGAGTTTCCCCGTGTTGAGGTGCGAGATCTGCGTGGCGCGCTCCTGGCAGGTGGTGTAGATAAACAGTTTGTACGGGTCCCCCGCCCAGTCCGGGTAAAACCCGTTCCGGATGTACTTGAATTGCATCTCTTCGAGTGCCGAGAAGTTGAGGAGCCGCGAGTCCCGGGCGTAGTCCCGGAGAATGTTGCCGTGACGGTCTTCCTCGGCGGTCCAGAGTCTGTTCCACAGGCTCCAGAACGTCTGGCTGCCGAGTGACTCGGCGATCAGGCGGTGGAAATGCGGCAGGCCTTCTTCGGTGAGGATGTTGATCGTAAAGGCGACGCGGGCCGAATCGGGGAGACCCCGGGCCCTGTCGCGAAGCTCGGTGATCACGCTGTCGTTCAGGTCGTCAGGATTGGCGGGAAGAAACTCCGACGGATACCAGTTGTCGCGTTTCTCTTCGTGTTTCGCCATGAACTGACGGACGGTCTCTTCGAGATCGGCGAGCACCTCGAGCTTGGAGGAAAATGCGGAACTCCTTGAAACGAGGGCGCTCATGGGGTCTTCCTTCAGTAAAACAAAGAACTGAAAACATAACCGCATCCCCCCCCGATCGGAGAGGATGCGGACTGCATTGTACCAAAAGAGCCGTTACACCTTCGTGACGTTGGCTGCCTGGAGACCCTTCGGTCCACGTTCGACTTCGAACTCGACGGTGTCGCCTTCGTTCAGAGTTTTGTAGCCCTCGCCGTTGATCGCCTTGAAGTGCACGAACACGTCTTCACCGCCGGGGCGGGAGATGAAACCGTATCCTTTAGCGCTGTTGAACCACTTGACTGTTCCCTTCTCCATGGAACAAATCCCTTTCTGTGAATATTTTAGTGGATTGTGTACATCGTCTCGGTCGGCTCGGAGTAAAAAAAAATCGCACGCAATGGGGCATTCCCTTCACCATTGTCTGCGATCCGACTGCTGGCGACACTCACCTTAACAGGCTAAAGCTGTACATCAGCAAGCACTTGATGGCGCAAGAACGGTGTACGCTCGATTTGCCTCTGAAACCTACAAACCCCGACCGAGAATTGCAAGCTTTTTTTGCCGTTTTGCCCAAAATCGGCGATGTTGGTCATTTTCTTAGCTTTGAGGCACTTCTGCCCGTTCCTTGAAGCCTTTCCTCATCCACTTTGAAGCCAGGAGGAGCCCTGCCGGGGTCATCAATGCGATGACTCCGTAAATGAACCACATTGTCCCCGTATGCATCTGCCCGGGGGGGACTCCCGCGGGGCAGTAATGCATGAGGAACCAGCCGCTGTAGAGGCTGGTGATGACCTTCGTCAGGAACCATGGGAACTGGCCGATCCCCATGTATATGCCTGTCATGCTTTTCGGGGCGATCTCCGCCACCCATTGCAGGAACCTCGCGGACCAGGTGGCCTCCCCGAGCGTCGCAAGTATGAGGTACGCAAACAGCCCGACGATGTTCGGCCCGAGGGCGAGTATAAACGTCGGCGCTGCCATGACGAACGTCCCGACGATCATCATAGTGTACGTGTTCTTCTTGAATGTGAGCGCGGTGACGACGGGAGTAAGCACGAATATCAGCAAGGGGCTGAAGTTGACGAAGAACTCATAGTTGTCGCTCACGACGCCCGTGAATGCGCGGCTGCAGTACTGCGGGAGCGTCAGCCAGTTGTGTGCGAAGAGGGTCTGGACCGGGATCAGAATGAATATGAAAAACATGAACCGGGAGTCCCTGACGGGGAAGTTCTTCAGATAAAAGAGTATCTGTTCCTTCAACGGTTTTTTCTCTTCCTGTACGGACTTTTCCTTCCGCTCATTCTCGGCCTGCGCCGTCGCTTTCGCGATCGCCTTCCGCGTTAAAAGAAACGCGATGACAAGAATCCCTGCGACTGTCAGCGCGACGTAGACCCAGAAGACTCCCGTGATCCCGTACGCCCTGCGCACGGGAGGTGAAATCAGCCCCGGCAGGAATCCCCCCAGGTTCATAATCGCATACAGCATCGCGTAACCCATCGCCGCCGTCTTCTCCGACGTGAATTGCCTGACCGCGGCATAGCATGCGGGCTGGTAGATCCCGTACCCGAGTATGATTCCCATCAGCCCGCCCATCGCGAGCCAGTGGGAGGAGGACCAGAGTCCCCTGGTCCCGAGCTCCGGGCTCAGCGTCAGGAGGATTCGGCCGACAAGCATCAGGAACAGAGAAAGGAGGAGCGACCTGCGCGGCCCGATCAGATCCACGGTGGCTCCCATGAACAGCATCCCGAGCGTGATGCCGGCAGTCAGGAACCCCACCATCTGCCCGGCGCTTATGTCGTCGAGCCCGATATAGTCGTTGAAGAATATTGCGAGCAGGCCCACGACGCCGAAATAGGTCAACCCTTCCAGGAGGTAGGAAAGGTTGATCCCCCAGAGCGCCTGCGACGCATGGAAGAGGTCGATAAAGGGCTGGGAGATCTCCTTGAGCGTCTGGCGGGCGATGGACGTGGTCCCGCCCGCGGCGGTTGGATCTGGATCCTGCATCGGGTACTCCTTCTGCTATTTTCTCACGCGCCGAATGATCTTCTTCATGTGGAAATGATGAATCTGTTTTCAGTATATTCCGATCACGAAAGGAAGGGATATATGCCAACAGAATCAACCCCGCGGGGGCCCCGTCGTGCGGCCGGGAGAATGCCTTTTCTTCGCTTTTTGTTATCCCGGTATGTCTCGGGGAATGGAATGATCGCGCGCGGGACAATGGGATCCGCGCTCTCCGGCAGACGGCGGAGTTTATTTCGTCCAAACAGAACTGAAGAGGAATCGGCATGAGCCAGCACGTCTGTCCGTTCTGGGTAGGGTACTTACTCCTGAGCCCTCTAAGAAAACTGATCACGAACCCCGAGCGCATCCTGAAGCCCTTCGTCAGATCCGGGATGACCGTCCTGGACGCGGGGACCGCCATGGGGTTTTTCAGTCTCCCGCTCGCCCGTCTGGTGGGGGAATCGGGACGAGTGGTGTGTATCGACCTCCAGGAGAGGATGATCGTTTCGCTGAAGAAGCGCGCTGTGAAGGCGGGACTGGAGGCTCGCATGGAATTCCGTGTCTGTACGGCCGAATCCCTTGCGATTGACGACCTGAAGGGGCGACTTGACTTTGCTCTGGCGATTGCGGTGGTGCACGAGCTCCCTGATCCGAGGCGCTTTCTCACCGAGATCTTCAGTGCATTGAAAAAAGGGGGGAGCCTCCTGTTTTCGGAACCCGCGGGACATGTGTCCAGGGACGGGTTCAGCAGTTCACTTTCGCTCGCCCGCGCGGTGGGATTTGAAATTCAAAACACCCGGAAGATCGTCCGGAGCCACTCAGCTCTGTTGACAAAGTAGTCGCGTGGGTTTCTCCCCGATCGACTACGCCGCCGTCATCGTCTGCCTTGCCGGTGTCACCGTGGCAGGCGTCCTTATCGCCGGCCGGCAGAAGGATTCCCGTGACTGTTTCCCCGGGGGGAAGCAGATGTCCTGGTGGTCGGTCGGGTTTTCCATCGTCGCGAGCGATACCAGCACGCTCATGTTCATCAGCATTCCCGGCCTGGCCTTCAGATCGGGCATGCATTTCCTCCAGCTCGTGTTCCGCTACTTCATCACCTTCATTTAATCAGGAAAAATAGGTACATTTCTCCGGACATCATCGTGTTTGGAGTTCCTTGCCTCCAAAGGGGGGGACTTCGTCCAGGGGAACCCCATGAGACTCAGATTCTATCCCTTCACGCTGGAGCTGAAGCACGCCTTCACACTTGCCACGAGTTCCCGGACGGCGACGGCTGCCATGATGGTGGAGGTGGAAGAGGACGGGATCACCGGGTACGGTGAGGCCTCGATGCCGCCTTACCTCGGCGAGACTCAGGCGACCGCGACGGCGTTTCTGGCAAAGGTCGATCTCGCGAAATATCCCGACCTGTTCCGCATCGAGGACATACTCGGTGATGTTGACTCGATCGCGCCCGGGAACAATGCCGCGAAGGCCGCCGTCGACATTGCGCTCCACGACTGGCTGGGGAAGAAGATGGGCTACCCCTGGTACAGGATCTGGGGGCTCGATCCGTCGAAAACTCCCGTTACCACGTTCACCATCGGCATCGACACGAAGGAGGTCGTCAGGAGAAAGGTGAATGAGGCGGCGATCTACAAGGTCCTCAAGGTAAAACTGGGTCGCGAAAACGACAAAGAGATGATCGAGACGATCCGCGAGGTCACGGACAAGCCGGTCCGCGTGGACGTGAACCAGGGATGGAAGGACCGGGAGTTCGCTCTCCGGATGATCGAATGGCTCGCGACACGGGGAGTGGAGATCGTGGAGCAGCCGATGCCGAAAGATCAACCGGATGACACCGCATGGCTCCGCGCAAAAAGCCCGCTCCCCATCTTCGGGGACGAAAGCGTGGTGCGCCTCGCCGACATACGCAAGTCGATAGGTGTGTTCGACGGTATCAACGTCAAGTTGATGAAATCCACCGGGATGAGCGAGGCATACAAGATGATCGCGACCGCCCGGGCACTCGGCATGAAGGTCATGATCGGGTGCATGACGGAGACATCCTGCGCCATCTCGGCCGCGGCCCAGCTCTCACCGCTGGCGGACTACGCGGACCTTGACGGCGCGCTGCTGATACGCAACGACCTGTTCTCGGGTGCCTCGATCGTCGACGGCAAAGTCACGTTGACCGGGGGACCCGGCATCGGCGCGAGGAAACTCTAATCTCATCACGGTCTTTCCGCGGCTGAGGGGCCCCGGTCCCCGTTTTTTCCTATATTGATGTTTACTCCTGGAGTAGTGGATATGCGTGTCGCCATTGCATTCGTCCTCGTTGTTTTCCCCCTCCTGAGCCCCGCACAGTTGAAATCGCTCAAAGTAGAGACGCTGCCGCTGGAAAGATCGCGTTCCTGGTCCCAGCCCCGCTGGTCTCCCGACGGAAAAACGATCTTCTTCACGGCATCGGATTTCGACGGCATCTGGGCGTACTCGAGAGTCGAAGGGAAGACAGTTCAGATTACTTCAGACAGAGGATCGGGCTACGGATTCAGCATATCCGATGATGGGTCACGCATTGCCTGGCGCCGGACCCTGTCCGGTCCGCTCCCCGGGGAGCGGCTGCAGGAGGCGGTGGTCAGAAATATCGCCGACGGTACCTCCTCCGTCCTCGCGTCGGGGAAGTCGATCTCACTTCCTTCATTCGTCCGGTCCGATCCCGTGTATTCCGTCGGCGACCAGCTTCAGGGGGTGACTGCCGGAGTCCAGCCCGCCGGGACGGTCTCGATACTCGGGATCGAGGAGACGAAAATTGCGATCCTCCGTGACGGAGTGAAGTCCCTCATCGATCCCCTCGGCAATGGGAGTTACCTCTGGCCTTCCCTCTCCCCCGACGGCTCAAAGCTGGTGGCCTGCGAGATGGACCGGGGGGCATTTGTCGCAGGGCCTGACGGGAGCCACGCCGTGCGGATCGGGAGGCGGGACGCCCCGGTCTGGACCCGTGACGGCAGGTGGCTCATCTTCATGGCGGACACGGACGACGGCCACGCACTACGTTCGTCCGAACTTGCGTACGTTTCTCCGGATGGAAACGTGAGCGGGGTGCTTACACCACAATCCCGCGGCATCGAGATGTACCCCCAGTGCTCTCCTGTCGCTGACGCGATCGTCTGCAGCACGCTCGAAGGCAGGATACTCGTGATCACGTACAGTGAGGCATCCCGATGAGGCGGCTGGTGATGCTCATCTGCGTGGCCGCTCTTTGCGCGGCCTCATCGGGTGCCCGGCCCCGGACTGGTCCTGTTCGCGTCGATCCTCCGAGGGTCATCAGCCGCTATCCTGATTCCGCCATGGCCGTGGGGACGGCATATCACACCGTCAACATCACATTCGATGAACCGCTGGATCCGGCGACTGTCACGACCGAGAATTTCAGGATCGGGAAGATCGGTGGCCTCCCTTCTCTCGCCCGGACGCTCCAGTACACGGAAACCCCCACCAGGGGGGGAGTCAATATCTATGTCACCGCCGGCCTTGAAGCGGGTGCTTCGTACACGGTGAGTGTGAGCGGCGTGAAGGACCCGATGGGGAACATGATCCCGGACACGTCTCCGGTCATCTGGGACTTTTCCGTTAAACCACCCCCGCATATCCTCGCGACAATTGATTCGTTCGACGCCGCTCCCGTTCAATGGAAACAACCGATGGCCGCCCGCTACACGACCGGGGTCGACACCGCGTCTTTCTCATTCGTCCCCGCCCCTGTCTATCCCGGGCTCCAGACCGATCCGGGTGCGGCCGCCCTTTCGTTCACGTGGGATACGACAGCCGCGACGTGGCTCCTCCGTGTCCCGCTCGATACTCTCGCTCCTCAGAAATCTCTCCTCTGGCAGAAAGTGGGGACCATACTCACGGCGTACGTGTACAACGACGGGGGGAACAGCCAGTTCCGGTTCGGGATCGAGGACAGCGTCGATATCTACCCGGAGGGAAGGTCGCAGAACCACAAAGTGAGCCGCTGGTATCCTCTCAACTGGGTGGGATGGAGGTTGCTTGAATGGGACCTTGTCAATGATTCCGTCGGTCTATGGCTCGGCGGTCCGACGCTCGGTGGACAGATGCGGTTCGACGGATTCCAGTTCCGCTATCTTCGGGGGACGAGCGCCTCATCCGGAACCGTGGTCATTGATCAGTTGCAGGTGGCGAAGGAAGTGCTGGTCTCTGTCGGCCCGCTGTCGGGGGGGCTACCCGGCCGCTATGCGCTGGAACAGAATTTCCCAAACCCGTTCAACCCGTCGACCGTGATCAGGTATTACCTGCCGGCCGTCGCGCGCGTCACGCTCAAAGTGTTCGACGTCCTTGGACGGGAAATTGCGACGCTCGTCGACGGGCCGACGCAGGCCGGGCCGCACTCTGTCACATGGAACGCCTCCTCAGTGGGGAGCGGCGTATACTTTGCGCGCCTGATCGCCGCGGACCCCGGAGGGGGGATTCGCTACGTAAAGACAACCAAGCTCGAACTTCTTAAGTAATGGCACAGCAAACGCTTGTACTCGGTGCCGATGGCGGCGGGTCGAAAACCCTGGGTCTCCTCGCCGATAGCCGCGGCACGGTCCTTGCCCGCGGCCGGGGGGACGGATCGAACCAGAATGTCATCGGGATCGACAACGCCGCGCGGAATCTTGCCGAGTTGATCGCGACTCTTGCGCGGACGGCCCATCGCCCTGTTGCCGAGATCGGTTCCGTGGTGCTGGGTCTTGCGGGGGCGGGGGCCGGGAGGGACCGGCAGGTCCTGATCGATGCGATACAGGCCCGCCTCCGTGCGATGGGTCTTCCGTCCCTCCCGATTTCCATCAAGTCCGACGGACGCATCGCGCTGGAGGGGGCGTTCGACGGTGGAGCGGGGATTGTCGTTGTCGCCGGGACAGGATCCGTCGTCATGGGGAAGTCCCCGGACGGTGAGACGCTTTCGATCGGGGGGTGGGGAAGAGTGATCGGGGATGAAGGGAGCGGTTACTTCATAGGCCTGGAAGCCCTCAAAGCTGTTTCGCGGGAGATCGACGGCATGGGGGAGGCCGGCCGCCTGCGTGTTTCCATCTCCTCCCGGTTCGGGCTCGAGACACGCGAACGGATCATCGCCGCAATCTACAGGGAGAAATTCGATATTCCCTCCATAGCGCCCGCCGTTCTCGATGCCGCGGAAGCCGGGGACCAGGTCGCTCTCGGCATACTCACACACGCCGCCCGGGAGTTTTCCCCCCAGGTCGTCACGGCCGTCAACCGCCTCGGCTTGGAGGGGGGAACGGGAATCGTGATGATCGGCGGACTCATCGACCACGACACAATTTACGCGCGCACGCTCGCCGCGGAGATCAGGAAATCCTCCCCCGCGGTCGACTTCCGGGCTCCTTTGAACGGACCGGCGCACGGTGCCCTGCTGCTGGCGATGGCCAGCCTGAAGGGGGACTGACGGGTGAATAGGACAGCGACATGATCCCCGAACCCACGATCACGGTCGGTGTTCTCACGGCACCCGTTGTCGACTTTGAAGGGGAGTTTGATGTCGCGGCATCGGAGGAGACCCTTCGCGGGGCCGCGCGGGCTTCGGTTTCCGGCAATTCCATCTTCATCGACTGCGGCGGCAAGCGTTCCGTATACGCTTCCGGTGTGTTGCTGACTCCGACTGTGCGCGGGACGACATCATTCGTCATACGTGGAGTGACGATCGGTATCGGGTTTCACTGGGAGCGGAAAGAAGACCAACGCTTCACAGGCGCGCTCCGTCTCGTGGCGAAAGGGGGTGACGTGGTCGCGATCAATGTCGTCACGGTTGAAGAATACCTTTCGAGCGTCATCTCGTCGGAGATGAGCGCTGCGAGTTCCACGAATCTCCTCAAGGCGCACGCGATCACATCACGGAGCTGGCTCCTGGCGCAGCGTGAACGGTCAGGTGAGCTGAAAGCGGGGGGAAAGCGTTACCCGACGACTTCCAGGGCGCATGGCCGGCTGGTCCGCTGGTATGACAGGGAGGAGCACGACCTCTACGACGTGTGTGCCGACGACCATTGCCAGCGCTACCAGGGGGTCCCGAAATCGTCTGCCGACGCCGTCAGGCAGTCTGTGGAGCAGACGCGGGGACAGGTGGTCATGTACGACGGCCGTATCTGCGACGCACGGTTCTCCAAGTCCTGCGGCGGGATCACCGAACCGTTTGGAAACGTGTGGCAGCCCGTTGAGATCCCGTACCTTGTCAACCGGGCGGATATCCCCGCCGCCGGGCGTCTCCCTGACTTTCTTGCGGGTCCCGACGTCAGCAGGGAGAATCTGGCGGAGGGATGGATCAGGAGCTCTCCCCCTGCATTCTGCAACACGGCGGACACCCGCATACTCTCCCAGGTCCTCCTCACATACGACCAGGAGACTGCGGATTTCTATCGCTGGAAAGTTGAATACACGCAGGAATCCATCTCGGCGCTCATTCGCGAGAAGACCGGCATCGACTTCGGGGCAATCGTTGATATGGCGCCGGTTGAGCGCGGTCCCTCGGGGCGTCTCACGCTCCTGAAGATTGTGGGAGAAAAGAAGACGCTCACGATCGGGAAGGAGCTCGAGATCCGCCGGACCCTTTCGCCGTCGCACCTCTACAGCTCGGCGTTCGTCATCGACAGTGAGGACATCAGGGGAACTATCCCCTCGAGGTTTGTTCTCACGGGGGCGGGCTGGGGGCACGGGGTCGGCCTCTGCCAGATCGGCGCGGCCGTCATGGGGGATCGCGGTTACTCCCCTGAATCCATACTGTCTCATTATTTTCCCGGGACGTCGGTCTCGACACTCTACTGACCGAGAGTCATTGCTCTTTCATTCATTGCGTCAAATTCATGAGGCTCGCATGAAAATCCCACATCTCCACAAGTCCCTGACGGTAACACTTTTGCCGTTCGCAGTGAACCTGATACTCGCCGGCTCATTGTCATCCCAGCCCGCCCCCGCCCGGCCCAATTTCGTCCGCCTGGTGGTCCCTGAATCCGACACCGTGCAGGCATCCTCCGGCACATACCGGCTGTCCGCCGGGACGGCACCGGGGAACAAGCTCACAATAAACGGCTCACCCCTGAAGGTGTATCCCTCCGGGGCCGCGGCAGGTCTCCTCAACCTGAACGTCGGCGAAAACCGCTTTACACTCACCGCGACAGGTCCGAAGGGAGATTCAGTTTCGAAGTCGTTCCTGGTCGTCCGCGCAAAGCCGCCCGAGACGACGCCGGATTCCGTCCTGACCATAGACACGATCATGACGGAGCCCTCCGCAGAGCTCTGGCTGAACGAGGATGACCGTCTTGAGGTGCAATTCAAAGGGACGCCCGGAGGCAAGGCCTCGTGTGACCTGGGGATTCCGATGACCGAGATCAAGCCCGACTATGCGCACGGTCTGGGGGGTATTTACCGGGGCGTCTACACCGTGAAGGACGGTGACACGCTCTCTTCCCATCCGGTCAGGTTCCGCCTGGAGAGCCCTTCGGGTGCGGCGGTGGAGGCGTCCTCGAAAGGGGCTGTCACCATGAGGCCCGGCGACTTCCCGTACATCGGCGTGACGAAAGGAGAACGTCCTGCACTTTCCTACGGTCTCGGTGAAGATCGCCTCGGGGGTGCCAAGATGTCGTTCATTAATTCGGGGATTCGACTCGCAATCACGGGAAAGCACGGAAACCAGTACCGCGTTGCCCTGTCGCCGGGACAGGAAGCCTGGATCGCGGCGGCAAATGTTGACCTCATCCCGAGGGGAGCCCGACTCCCCGCGGCCCTCACGGAGAACTGGACGGTATACGGAGACGACAAATACGATTATGTCACCGTCGGGATTCCGCTTCGTCTCCCGTATTCATCGACCACGGAGTCCGACCCGTCGCGGATCCATATCGATCTCTACGGTGCGACCTCGAACACCAACTGGATCATACAGCAGCTCACGACCCGTGAGATCAGGAACGTGTATTATACTGAGCCTTCAACGGGCGTCTTCCGGATTACGATCGAGCTCCGCCACAAGCAGATCTGGGGCTACGAGATCGGCTATAACCCCTCGGGACTCGTGATCAAAGTCCGTCGCCAGCCAGAGAAGCTCAAGATCAAGGCACTCACGTTCGCCCTCGATGCAGGCCACGGCGGAGAAAACCTGGGGGCCCTCGGCTCGACCGGCGCGCTCGAAAAGGAGATAAATCTTGCAGTAGTGAAGGAGCTGAAGGCACTGCTGGAAGACCGTGGCGCCCGGGTCATCCTGACAAGAGACAGCGATGCCGATGTTACAATGGCCGACCGGGTCCGGAAGGTTGTTACCTCGGGGGCGGATATGCTCATCAGCATCCACTCCAACTCGATCGGACTCACGACCAATCCTGAGAACACGCGCGGCACGGCGACGTTCTACAAGCACATTTGCTATCGTCCGCTCGCGCTCGCGATAGTCAGGAGCTTGCTCAAAACCGGGCTCCCTCTGTTCGGCAACGTCGGGAGCTTCAATTTTTCCCTGAACGCTCCCACGGAACTCCCGAACGTGCTCGTCGAGATGGCGTTTGTCTCCAATCCCCTCGATGAGATGAATCTGACCGATCCGGAATTCCGGCACAAGATCGCTGAACGGATTATCGACGGCGTGGAGGAGTTTCTCGCCTCATGCGATGACTGAAAACGTGCCCGCCCCTCTCCCGGCCGGCATCCGGCCCTGGACCGTCGGCGATATACCCGATGTCCGGCGGATCGGGTGGGAGACATGGAAGGCCACGTACGGCAGGTTCATTCCGGAAGAGGATCTGCGTGCGTACCACGACGAGCACTACTCGACCGAAGCGCTTACCCGGAATTTCCATCGAGCCTCCACGCGGGGCTGTATGGCGCTCCTCAGGGGGAAGCCCGTCGGGTACATGATCATGTCGTTCGACGAAAAGGCCGGGCGCTGCCACGTCGCCTCCATCTACGTGCTCCCCGAGTGCCAGGGATACGGACTCGGTACCATGCTCATGGAGGAGGCCTTCCGCGCGGCGCGCGAAGCGAAGTACGACAGGGTCTGGCTCGGCGTCATGTCGGAGAATTCGCCGACGATCGCATGGTATCATTCGCTCGGATTCAGCTTCGTCGAAGAAGCCCCGTTCACGATGGGAAAGACGACTGTCAGGCACTTCATCGGGTTCAGGCTCCTCACGCAGGGGACCCCCCCGCCGGGTTCTCCGCCGGATCTCAATGACGATATGACAACCGGCTCATGAACCGACCTGAACGACGCAACCCGTGGGTCTGGATCCCGTCCCTCTATTTTGCCGAAGGACTCCCGTACGTCGTCGTCATGACTGTCTCGGTCATCATGTACAAGCGCCTCGGCATATCGAACGCTGATATTGCGCTTTATACGAGCTGGCTCTACTTCCCCTGGGTCATCAAGCCGCTCTGGGGGCCGATCGTCGACCTTGTCCGCACAAAGAGACTCTGGATCATCCTCCTCCAGCTTGTCATCGGGGCCTCGCTTGCTTCGGTCGCGCTCACGATCCCCGTGCCCGGCTTCTTCCGGGCCACGCTGGCCGTCTTCTGGCTCATGGCATTCAGTTCCGCCACGCATGACATCGCCGCCGATGGGTTTTACATGCTGGGATTAAAGGAACATGAGCAGGCGGCGTTCGTCGGGGTCAGGAGCACATTCTACCGGATCGCGATGGTGACCGGGCAGGGCATTCTCGTGATCGTGGCAGGAATGATCGAGTCGAACACGAACGGAAACACGGTGCTTGCCTGGTCGGTGACGTTCGGCATACTCGCCGCAATGTTTATCGTCTTCGGCGTGTATCACAGGTTCATGCTCCCCTTCCCCGCCGCGGACCGGCCGGTGCGCAGCGGGCAAGAGCGCAACCCGGTTGCGGAATTCTTTGAAGTCTTTGCCGCCTTCTTCAGGAAACCGCGCATCACCTCGATCCTTGCCTTCCTCCTGCTCTACCGGTTTGCCGAATCGCAGCTGATCAAGCTCGTCTCCCCGTTCCTGCTTGACCCCCGGATGAAAGGGGGTCTCGGCCTCACCACGAGCGAAGTCGGTATCGCGTACGGGACCGTCGGGATCATCGCATTGACGCTCGGGGGACTTGTCGGCGGTTTTGTGATCCCCCGGCGCGGGCTGAAGTTCTGGCTCTGGCCGATGGTCATCATCATGCACCTGCCGGACCTCATGTTTGTGTATCTCTCCCAGGTGCAGCCATCGAGTTTCATGGTCATCAACGCGGCCGTGGCGATCGAACAGTTCGGTTACGGGTTCGGGTTCACCGCGTACATGCTCTTCATGATCATGGTCTCTGAGGGGGATCACAGGACGGCCCACTATGCCATCTGCACCGGGATCATGGCCCTCGGGATGATGCTTCCGGGAATGTTCAGCGGAGCGCTCCAGGAATGGCTGGGCTATCCGAAATTCTATCTCTGGGTGATGCTCTCGACGGTTCCCGGGTTTATCGTGGCAGCGCTGATAAAGATTGACAGAGAGTTCGGGAGGAAAATCTGAAGGAACCATTATGAAACGGCCAGGGTACCAGACAACCGGAGTACAAAGAGCACAGTTCACTGCATTCGTTCCTTACGGCGGCAACCCCGGCACGGAGTGGACAGTCGCCCAGCTCGCGGGCTCCGGAATGGTGGGGAAGATCTACCTTCTCACCCCGGAGAACACACCTGTCACTTTCAAAGGCTGCTTCCCCCTCCGTGTGCAGTCGCTCGCCGCGGGCTCGACAATGAAGAAGATCGCGGCGAAGACCACAACGCCGTACGCCCTCCTGGTTCTCCGTGACGTGGCGATCGAATTCGGCCAGTTTGCCCTGGAACGGATTGCTTCGGTCGCCGGTGCCACAGGAGAGGGGATGGTCTACAGCGATCATCGGGAGTCGAAAGGCAATTCCCCGGTCCCTCACCCCGTGATTGACTACCAGGAGGGGAGCATCCGGGACGACTTTGATTTCGGCTCGGTCGTCGCCCTGGAGTCCTCCGCGCTTAAGGGGGCGGCAAAGGAGATCGACAACTACCGCCATGCCGGCTTTTACGCACTCAGGCTTGCCATTGCGCGGAAGAGAGGAATTTTCCGGATCGCCGAGACACTCTACACGAAGAGTGAACCGGTCACCTTGCCGGGCATCCGGCCAGACATCCGTCCGGAAATCTGGAATCAGGGTGAGAAGCTCTTCGATTATCTCGATCAAAGCAACCGTGCAGCCCAGATTGAGATGGAGAAGGCCGCCACGCACCATTTGAAGAAAATAGGCGCATGGTTGAAGCCGGTCCGGGCTTCCGTGGATCTGAATGAGGGACAATTCCCCGTCACCGCGTCGATCATCATCCCTGTCCGGGACAGGGGCAACACGATCGGCGATGCGGTGGCGTCCGCCTTGCGCCAGCAAACCTCGTTCCCGTTCAACGTCATCGTGGTCGACAATCATTCAACGGACGAAACGACAGACATACTCCGGACGTTTGCGATGCGCGACTCGCGACTCGTGCACCTCATTCCTTCAAGGACGGACCTGGGAATCGGCGGATGCTGGAATGAAGCCGTGCAACATCCATCCTGCGGCCGGTTTGCGGCGCAGCTGGACAGCGACGACCTGTATCTCGACGAATCGACGTTGAGCCGGATCGTCGACCGGTTCCTGAAGGACCGGTGCGCAATGGTGGTCGGGACATACCGCACGACCGACCTGAAGCTCCGTGAGATCCCCCCCGGCGTCATCGATCACAGGGAATGGACGCCCGACAACGGGCCGAACAACGCGCTCCGCGTTAACGGATTCGGCGCCCCGAGGGCATTCTTCACGCCGGTGCTGAGGCATGTGAAGTTCCCGAATGTGAGCTATGGCGAGGACTACGCGGTCGGACTTTCGGTGTCGCGCCGGTACCGTATCGGCCGGATCTACGAGCCGATATACCTGTGTCGAAGGTGGGAGGGGAACTCGGACGCGGATCCCGGAATAGCGAATGTGAACCTGAACAACTGGTACAAGGACAAAGCACGCACGATCGAGATCCGCGCCCGTCAGCACATGAGCACGAAATGATCCGACCATCTTCCCCCGAACCGTCCACTCTTCTCACTTGTTGATGTGCCGGTATGGAACCATCAATCCAGCGCCTGCTCCTGTCGGACCGCGAGATCCATCTCCGTGACGGAAGTGATCTCGCGGCCCGCGCGCATATCCTTCTCAGGCAGCAGAAGGAAACATGGCCGCTCCTGCGAGCCGGGTACGCCGGACTGGCGGAGGTCCGGACCCGGACGATAGCCATGGACGGCTTCACGATCCGCGTCCAGTGGAACCCCGCCCGCATCGTCTCGTCATCGGCAAGGGTGGACGATGAATCGATCCGCCGGAGGAAGTGTTTCCTTTGTCCGGCGAATCTTCTCGCGGAGCAGCGGGGAATACTCTTCGCCAGCAGCTACATTGTCCTGTGCAACCCGTTTCCGATATTCGAGGAGCATTTCACGATTCCGCACACGACCCACACGATGCAGCGGATCGGTTCCTCGTTCGGAACGATGCTCGACCTGGCACACGCGATGCAGAAACGGTACATGCTGACGTATAACGGCCCGAAGAGCGGCGCCTCCGCGCCCGACCATCTCCATTTCCAGGCGGGCGAAAAAGGATTCCTCCCTCTGGAAAAGGAGATCACCCGTCTTGTGGCCGGAGGGGAGGTTCTCGCCGACACGAAGACGATGCAGGTTGTCGCGGTGGACGCCGGGCTCCGGCGGCACATCGTGCTCAGGTCCGGAGAGCGGGAATCCCTCATCGGGGCCCTCCGTGTTGTGGAGTCGGCGTTCGCGGAGGCTACGGGGGACAAGGAGGAACCCATGATGAACATCCTCGCATCGTTCGACCGGGGTACCTGGACCGTGTTGATTTTTCCCCGGGCGAAGCACAGGCCGTCCATGTATTTTGCGCAGGGGGACGAGAGGATTCTCATCAGTCCGGCGGCGGTGGACTGTGGCGGTGTCCTCACCACCCCTCTTGAAAAGGACTTTCAACGCCTCACGGCAGATCGTATTCGCGAGATATTCGGGGAGATCTTCCTTTCCGCCGGGATGTTTCAAAAGGCCTGTGCGCATCTCTCCCGCAACCTCACAACCCGCTGATCGCGGCGTCAAGGGCGTGGCAAAACATACTTTCGGCGCAAAGGACTCTTTATGAAGAAGATCGGGCTCATCGGGGGCCTCGGCCCTGAATCGACACTCGAGTACTACAGGAATATCATCGCGTCGTTCAGGGAGTCATATGAACAGACCGGTTTCCCCGAAATCGTCATCGATAGCCTTGACCTGAACAATTTCACCACCCTCGTCGAAGCCGGTAAATGGGAAGCGATCATTCAGCTTATCTCCATCCGGTGTGAACATCTCAGGCGGTGCGGGGCGGATGTTGGTGCCATGGCTTCCAACACCCCGCACGCGGTGTTTGACGCCATACAGGCAAAGACCGGCCTTCCGCTCCTGAGCATCGTGAAGGCGACATGTGATTTTGCCCGGACGCTGAATGTCCGCTCACTCTGCCTTCTTGGCACCAGGTTTACAATGACATCGGACTACTATCAGGAGGAGTTTGACAAATATAACATGCGTCTCACTACGCCGGAACCCGAGGAGATCGAACGGATCCAGCACATCCTCTTTAAAGAGATAGAACTCGGCATTATCAAGGACAAATCGCGAAAGGAGCTGCTCGCGATCATCAGACGGATCAGGAAAGCTGCTGGCGTTGAAGGCGTGATACTCGGCTGCACGGAGCTCCCGCTTATCCTCTCGCATAAGGATATGGATATTGCATGCATTGATCCCGCCCGGATACACGTGGATGCACTCGTCAAGGAATGCAGATGCTGACACAAGAGACGTTCTGATGACGTCCGGGGAGCGCCAGGATCTCCTGCAGAGGCTCGCCAAACACATGGCCGCAACCAGGCGATGCTACGCGCCATTTCTGCTCACTTTAACACAATATTCCTCGTATATTGCTGAGAAAAGGGGCACTGTGATCGAGAGGAAAATGGAACTAGGCGCTTTGGCCGCGGTGGTGATAGTCGGTTCCATTGCGCTTGCCTCTTGCGGATCCAAAACCAACGATCCTCTGCCGGGGGGCTCCGCAGCGGCGGAGCCGATGTCTGTGAACGGCGTGGTCGTCCGTCCCGCTCCGCTCGAAAACGTCGTCCGGTCTTCAGGTACCGTCATGGCCTCGGAGTCCGTGGATCTCGTTGCGGAATCTGCGGGGAGGGTCGAGAAGATCGCGTTTCGTGAGGGGGGGCATGTCAGGAAGAACCAGATCCTCGTGAAGATCAACGATGACGATCTTCAGGCCCAGCTCAGGAAGACGACGCTCCAGATACAGCTCGCCTCAGACCAGGAGGAACGCCAGAGGCAATTGTTTGATAAGAGCGCGGTGAGCCGGGAGCAGTACGACATAGCCCTGAATCAGGTGAACACGCTCAAGGCGGACCGGGACAACCTTGTCTCCTCGATCCGCAAACGGGAGGTACGGGCCCCGTTCGACGGCGTGGCGGGGCTCCGTTATGTGAGCGAAGGGGGCTATGTGACGCAGGCGACCAGGATCGCCTCGCTCCAGAAATTGAACCCCCTGAAGGTGGATTTCTCGATACCGGAGAAATACGCAGGCCAGGTGGCTGTGGGGGACCTGGTGGAATTCGGCAGTGATGAGACGAAACTCCGGTTCACGGGGAAGCTTTACGCGATCGAACCGAAGATCGACCCCTCGATGGGGACGCTCCAGCTTCGCGCAATGTGCGATAACCGTGCCGAAAGGATATTCCCGGGAGCCTTCGTCCGCATCGACCTCCGGCTCCGGGAGATCGAGGACGCATTGATGGTCCCCACGCAGGCGATCATCCCGGTGTTCAAGGGTCAGACGATTCTCCTCCGGCGGAACGGGGTTGTGGTGTCGGTCCCCGTCAGAACCGGCATACGCACCGCGACGAGCGTCCAGATCACGGACGGCATCTCCGTCGGGGATACGGTGATAACGACAGGCATATTGCAGCTCCGCCCAGGCATGCCTGTCCAGGTACTTGTGCAGTGACGGCTTCCTTCCCGGTTTTCCCTCCCCCCGCAAAGAGGGTTCACCTGACATGAGCCTTGCCTCCATAAGCATCAGGCGTCCGGTGCTGGCAATCGTCATGTCTCTTGTGATCGTGCTCTTCGGGGTGATCAGCTTCAGGTTCCTCGGCGTCCGTGAATATCCCGCCATCGATCCCCCGATCATCAGCGTCCGGACGAACTACGCCGGTGCCAACGCCGAAGTTGTCGAATCTCAGATAACGGAGCCGCTCGAAAAGGCGCTCAACGGGATATCCGGGATACGCAACATCTCGTCGGCGAGCAGCCAGGGCTCGAGCAGCATCACCGTGGAGTTCAACCTCGACGCCGACCTTGAGGCTGCCGCGAACGACGTCCGCGACAAGGTATCGGGAGCGGTGCGCTCCCTTCCGCAGGACATCGATGCCCCCCCCGTGGTGACAAAGGCGGACGCCAACGCCGATGCAATCATTTCCCTCACGGTACAGAGCGACACCAAAAACGCAATGGAGGTGAGCGACTTCGCGGAAAACGTCATCGCGCAGAACCTCCAGACGATCCCGGGCGTGAGCGCCACCCAGATACAGGGGCAGAAACGCTTTGCGATGCGGCTCTGGATGGACCCCGCGAAGCTCACGGCGTACAGGCTCACGCCCCTGGATGTCAGGGATGCGCTCGACAAGGAGAACGTCGATCTCCCTTCCGGGAAGATCTCGGGGAACCAGACCGAGCTGATCGTGAACACGAAGGGGAGGATGCGCACGCCGGAGGAATTCAACGGCCTCATCATTAAGGCTGACGGGAAAAGCACGGTCCGCTTCAGCGACGTCGGGTCCGCCAACCTGGGCCCCGAGAACGAGGAGACCATGCTCAAGCAGTCCGGCATCCCGATGATCGGCGTCTGGATTGTTCCCCAGCCGGGAAGCAACTATGTGGATATCGCGGATGAATTCTACAGACGGTTCGGGCAGATACAGAAGGATCTCCCGCCGGGGTACAGGGTCGATGTGGCGGTGGACAACACGCGGTTCATCAGGCAATCGGTGAAGGAGGTCGAGGAGACCATATTCATCGCGCTCCTCCTCGTCATACTTATCATCTATCTCTTCTTCAGGGAATGGATCATCGCGTTCCGTCCCCTCATCGATATACCCGTGTCGCTCATCGGCGCGTTCTTCATCATGTACGTGATGGGGTTCTCGATAAACATATTGACGCTGCTGGCGATCGTTCTGGCGACCGGGCTCGTCGTGGACGACGGCATCGTCGTCACGGAAAACATATTCAAGAAAGTGGAGCAGGGCCTCACCCCCATGGAGGCGGCGTTCGCGGGATCGAAAGAGATCTTCTTCGCCGTCATCTCCACTTCCATCACGCTTGCCGCGGTCTTTCTCCCGATCATATTCCTGCAGGGGTTTGTCGGGCGCCTCTTCCGCGAGTTTGGCGTTATCATCGCCGGGGCGGTGCTCATCTCGGCATTTGTCTCCCTGTCGCTCACCCCGATGCTCAACGCCCGGCTCATACGGAAATCCCGGAAGCACAGTCGTTTCTACCTGGCGACGGAACCGTACTTCGAAAAAATGAATGCTCTCTACGAAAATCTTCTCGTCCGGTTCATGAACCACCGGTGGTGGGCGGGGGCGATCATAGCGGTGGCCCTTCTTCTCATACTCCTGTTCGGACGATCATTGCAGTCGGAGCTTGCCCCTCTCGATGACAGGAGTTACCTCCGGTTGAGCGTCGCGGCGCCCGAGGGTGCCTCCTTTGAGTACACGGACGCCTTCATGGACCGCCTCTCCACGTTTGTGGGGGATTCCGTGCCGGAGAAACGCGTCTGCCTGAGCGTTTCCGGCGCCGGGTCATCCGTGAATGCGGGAGGCATTCGGCTCCTCCTCTCCGGACCCGAAGAGCGCCGCCGCTCGCAGCAGCAGGTCGCTGACTATCTTGTTGCAAGGACACGGCGCATGACCGAAGCCCGGGTGTTCGTCAGCCAGGAGCAGACAATCTCGGCGAGCGGCGGCGGGGCGCGAAGCGGACTCCCTGTCCAGTACGTGCTCCAGAACCAGAGCTTCGAGAAGATCCGCGGGTCTCTCCCTCGTTTCCTGGAGGAGGTGAACAGGAGCTCCGTCTTCCAGACGCCCGACGTCAACCTGAAGTTCAACAAGCCGCAGATTGATCTCACGATCGACCGGGACCGCGCACGGAGCCTCGGCGTCTCCGTCATCGACATCGCCCAGACGCTCCAGCTCGCCCTGAGCGGCGGGAGGTTCGCCTACTTCGAGATGAACGGCTTCCAGTACCAGGTGATCGGCCAGGTGAACAGGGAGGACCGGGACGAGCCGCTCGACCTGAAGTCGCTCTGCGTCCGGAACGACCGGGGACAGCTCGTCCAGCTTGACAATCTGGTGGAGATGAAGGAAGCAAGCGCTCCCCCGCAACTCTATCATTTCAACCGGTTCAAAGCGGCGACGGTCAGCGCGGCACTCGCCCCCGGAAGGACGGTCGGTGACGGGATCGCGGAAATGGACCGTATCGCGAAGAGCGTCCTCGATGAATCGTTTGCCACGACGCTCGCCGGGGCCTCGCGTGACTACGCCGAAAGCTCTTCGAACATCGTGTTCGCGTTCCTGCTGGCGCTTGTTCTCATCTACCTCGTTCTCGCGGCCCAGTTCGAGAGCTTCAGGGATCCGTTCACGATCATGCTCACCGTTCCACTTGCCCTTGCGGGTGCCCTCCTCTCGCTCTGGCTCCTGGGGAAGACGCTGAACATCTTCAGCGAAATCGGCATCATCATGTTGATAGGGCTCGTCACGAAGAACGGCATACTTATCGTCGAGTTCGCAAACCAGCAGAAGGAGAAGGGGACCCCCCTCGTGGAATCGGTCCGGCATGCCGCGGCTTCCCGTTTCCGTCCCATACTGATGACAAGCCTTGCAACAATCCTCGGTGCCCTGCCGATCGCGCTTGCGCTCGGCGGAAGCGCCAAAAGCCGGGTGTCCATGGGGGTTGTTGTCATCGGCGGCCTTTTTTTCTCCCTGGTCCTGACGCTTTTTGTTATCCCTGCAATGTATACGTTCATCTCGAAACGGATATCCGTCGTAAAGGAATGACGCCCGATCTTCCTCCTTCGAGGTATTTCAACAGGACCCTCTGCCGGCGGCTGAGGAGCCGGTTCCGTGCCGGGTTCTCACGCAGGATGCAGGTCATCGCGGCCGCGGTCCTCCTCCTTCTTCTCCTCGCCGGCGCCTACTTCATTTTTCTCCTCTCGGGTCTCCCGTCCCTGGCGCGCATAGAGAATCCGCGGCCCGAGCTCGCCACGAGGGTCATTGCGGCGGACGGCGAGGTCCTGGGCGAGTTCTTCGTAAAAAACAGGACTCATCTCCCCCTCTCCGAAATCCCCCCCGCAGTGATCAACGCCCTGATCGCCACCGAGGACAAAGATTTCTACGGCCACTGGGGGGTCGACCTTGTCCGGTTCGGCAAGGCGATGATAAAAAACATGTTCGCTTTGCGCCTGAAGGAAGGGGCCAGCACGATCACCCAGCAACTCGCGCGGAACCTCTACCTCGGTCGCAACGACAGGAACGTGTTCGACACGGTCACGCGCAAAATCCGGGAGTTCCTCACCTCGATGGAACTCGAGCGGACGTTCACGAAGGATGAGATACTCGAGTTCTATCTGAACGTCGTCTATTTCGGACATGGTTCGTACGGGATCGCCTCGGCCTCCCAGATCTACTTCGGCAAGATGCCCGCCGGGCTCTCGCTCGGCGAGACCGCCACGCTGATCGCGCTCCTGAAGGGCCCCGGCTACTACGATCCCACCGGAAATCATCCGGAGCGGGTTCTCCAGAGACGGAACACGGTCATCGCCCAGATGCTCAAGTACAACTTCATTACCCGTGTGCAGGCAAAAGAGGGGACCGCGGAGAAACTCCATGTCCGCCCGCCGGATGAGACCGGTGTGGCGGGGATCGCGCCCCATTTTGTCGAGTACGTCCGCCAGCAGATGGCGAAGAAAGCGGAGAAGTACGGGTTCGACCTGTACCGGGACGGGCTCTCGGTGTACACGTCGCTCGACAGCCGCATGCAGCGGCACGCCAACCGCGCCGTCGAAGAACATCTTGCAACGTACCAGAAGCTTTTCAACAAGCAATGGGACTGGTCGAAGCAGCATGAAGCGGCGGCGCGCGTTCTCGATCAGGCCATCATCGCGTCACCCCTTTTCCGCACGGCGGTGACAGCCGACGAGCGGGATACCATCAGGAGGCAGCTCCTGAGGAACAAAGCTTTCGAGGATTCCGTCAGGCGTGTCGCCTCGTCCATCGAAACCGGTTTTGTGGCGCTCGATGTGAAGACCGGAGAGATCCTGGCGATGGTCGGCGGCGCGAATTTCAAGACGTTCAGGTACGGGATAAACCACGTCACGCAGATACGGCGCCAGGTGGGCTCCGCATTCAAGCCATTCGTGTACACGGTCGCGATAGACAACGGCTATTCCCCGGTGTACGAGCTCCTCAACCAGCCGGTCACGGTTATGATGCCGGACGGGAAACGCTGGACGCCCTCCAATTTCGACGGGTCGTTCGGGGGGAAGAGCACCATTCGCGAGGCGATCAAGCACTCCATCAACCTCGTCGCCGTCCGTGCGATACTTGAAATTGCTCCCGTCGACCAGGTGATCGGTTACGCAAAGCGGATGGGCATCACCTCCCCCCTCCCGGCTGTTGCATCACTCTCGCTCGGAGTCGGCGATGTCTCGCCGCTCGAAATGGCCGCGGCGTTCAGTGTCTTTGCGGACAAAGGAGTCCGCGTCGAGCCGTTTTCGATTGTCCGCGTCGAAGACAAGGACGGCAACGTCCTGGAAGAGAACTCTCCCACTCGTCAGGAGACCCTCAGCGACGCGACCGCCTTCATCATGACATCCATGCTGGAAGGGGTCGTCAATGGAGGTACAGGCGGCCGTGTGCGCGACTATTTCCAGTTACCTGCGGCGGGAAAGACCGGGACGACGACGGGTTTTGCGGATGCATGGTTCGTGGGGTACACCCCGCAGATCTCTGCCGCGGTCTGGATGGGGTTTGACGAACCCAGCGTCCATTTTACTACCTGGGACGGGCAGGGGGGGAGGGCGGCCGCCCCCGTATGGGGCCGCTTCATGAGGTACGTCTATGACGATCCATCGATTGCCATGCCCCTGGAGGATTTTGAGCGCCCGGCAAATGTGTACGCCGACTCGATCTGTACGGTGACAAAGAAACTCGCCACGCCCTACTGCCCGGACAGGACACTCGAGTACTTCACCGACAAGACCCGCCCGGGAAAATGCGACGTCCACACCTCCCCCGGTTGGCGGAAGGAACAGGACGGAACCGGAAAAATAAGCTATTGAATTTCAAGGGGTTCCGGCCGTTCGGGGGTGAATCAAATGTCCTGGGGACTCGTATAAAAAGTGATATGTCAAGAAGGGGATTAGTATGAAGTACTTTGTTACCGGGGGGACCGGGTTCATCGGAAACAGGCTTGTGAAGCAGCTCGTCGATGCCGGCCACGAAGTGGTGGCGATTGCCCGTAACCCTGCCAAGGCTGTCGCACTCCGGTCCATGGGGGTGGATCTCTGGGCCGGTGACATAACGGACAGGGAGAGCATGCGCGTTCCGATGACGGGAGTCGACGGCGTTTTCCATGTCGCAGCCTGGAACAAGGTCGGTGTCAGGGACAAGTCGCAGGCATATTCCGTCAACGTCGACGGCACACGCAACGTCCTCGGGTTGATGAAAGAACTGGGTATCCGGAAGGGGGTGTACACAAGTACGCTCACGGTTTTCTCGGACACGCACGGCGAGCTCGCCGACGAATCCTACTGCTTCTCCGGCGATCACCTGAGCGTGTACGACCGGACAAAATCCATCGCGCATTATCACGTGGCGGAACCGATGATCAGCGGGGGACTTCCCCTCGTCATCGTTCTCCCCGGGCAGGTGTACGGGCCGGGGGACACGAGCAGCCTCCGTGACACGCTTGTCAGGTTCTTCAAGCACCAGCTTCCGATGCTCCCTGTGGGGACGGAGTTAACCTGGGCGCATGTGGACGATGTCGCGCGCGCGCACGTACTTGCAATGGAGAAAGGCACGCCGGGACAGACCTATATCATTGCCGGGCCCCGGCACTCGATCATCGAGGCCATGGAGATGGTTTCGCAAATAAGCGGCATGCCTGCCCCGCGCATCCACGTTTCTCCCCGCGTTATGAAGGCGATGGCAGGGACGATGGGCGTACTCGAGAAGGTGGTCCCCGTTCCCGGGCAATTCACCGAGGAATTCCTGAGGGTGAATGCGGGTGTGACGTACATCGGGGACAACGCGAAGGCGAGACGCGAGCTCGGGTACAGTCCCCGTCCCCTGACGGAAGGTTTGACCGAGACTCTCAGGAGCGAGATGAGCCTCCTTGGCCTCCGTCGGGTTCAGTCGCAGGAAGTCCGGCCTCCGGTTTCACCCCGGGGGAAATTGCCCTGAGTGAATGCCATGCTCATCCGTGGACGTGATGTGATCCCCTCACTCGTGCGCCACCGCCACCAACCCCTGCTGCAGATCAAAGTGTGTACTGAAATCCCAGGTACCCCGTAGCGACGTTCTCTCCCCGGAGGCTTTGTCCGAGTGAAATGAGTATGTGATCGTTCTCGCTCAGATTGATGAAGCCGCCGACATCAAATCCGGCGCCGGACCGGCCATCTCTCTTGTCTGGAGTATGGTAGTAAAGTTCCCCTCCCACTGTCACCGTTTTTGAGAAATCGTACTGTGCCTCCCATCCTGCGAAGAGCCAGTTCCGGTTATCGGTCCCCGGATTATACCAGAATCCCGCACCGCCGTACGTTGTGAATTGTCCCCAGCTCTTCTGAAGCCAGATTGGCAGGTAGGCCTGGACGCTCCCCTGCCCCAGCTCCTTTGCCGGATCTCCCGTAGGGATTTCGATCAACGGAAATATGCCGATCTGGGGAGACGCCGCTGACTCTTCGAGGAATCTGTATTTCACGCCGAATTCCGTGTCTGAATACCCGTACGCTTCTCCGTCGCTTGTGCGGACGTACCCCATCGGGGCGACGAGATGGAGCTGGACGTTCTGGAATGCGCCGACATTAATCTCGAGGTGCGGGAGCGTCGCATGAGTGCCGTTCTTCGCGAACTCCTGCTGAGATGCAAGATAGAATTCCCAGTGACGAAAATCGACCGGCTGGGGATCGTCCGTCTTGAAGGGAGGGCCGGCTCTTCCTGCCCCCGGCAAGCACATGATCATCAGCAATATACCGAACCAGCGCATTACCGGATTCATCGTTCCTGCTCGCGTGTCATAGACAGGGGAGACAATCGACGATATCAACAGTGGCAACCTCTCCCGGCCTGGCCTCGACATCGAAGTCGGTGGTGAGGAAGACAGGGCCGCCCCTGTTAATGCCGTAGACCCGAACGACATAGTGCCCCGCGGGTACGGAAAACATGGCCAGGCCGTTGGCCCCCGTGCTGACGGAGTCGCGTGTTTGTACCAGCACCACGGGAATGCCCGCGACGCCGTGGTCTTGCCAGTGGACGTTGACGAGGATCAGGCTGGAATCGTTCGGAGGTTCGAAGAAGCGGGCGTCATTGCATCCAATAAGCAACAATGCGAACAGCAGAAAACCGGGAAGTTTCATATTGCCTCTCACGATAGGATCCACCGATGCCCGACGCGCGATTCTCCGGCCAAGATACCAACGCATGTCCGAAAACGCAACTTTACTCCCGGAATGGCAGATATTCTCCGGACCGCACCGCTCTCCGGCGCGATTTCATTCCCTTCTCTGCCGAATATTGCTATATTTCTCCCACCTCCCTCTGTTCTTCCTTAGATATCATTCCACCAGCCTCGCTCTTGAATGCAAAGGAGTGTGCATCATGACGACACTTCAGAGTTTGACCCGTTCGATCGCACTTGTCTCCCTTTCACTCCTCCCCTGCGGATGCCTTGAAATAGAGATCACCACGCAGGTCAGCCGGGACGGAAGACTTCTCCGGACCGAAGTGGTTTCGGGGGATTCCGCCGAAGTCCTGTCGTACGGCTTTATTTCACCCGTTGACTCAACGTGGAGCGTGACGCTGGGAGGTCCGGATGAACGGTCGTTCGAGCACAAAGCTTCAAGGCTCTTCTTCAGCGCGGACGAGTTGAGTGCTGCGACCCGGGACACCGCCGCGAATACACTTCCCCTCCGGGCTCAGCTGGAACGACGGTTTGTCTGGTTCTACTCAGAGATCACCTACCGGGAGCGATACCTGAAGTGGAATCCATTCGGGCTGGTACCCCTGGCGGAATATGTCTCTGCCGCAGACCTCGCACGCGGTATGAACATCGGTTTCGCCGGTCGAGTCCCGTCGAAGGAAGACAGCCTGGCGAAGGAAAGGGTCGGTCAAAAATGGACGGAGTGGATGTACCGGGATATGTTTGAGGCCTATTACGCGGAATTCCTCAAGGGAGCGAGAATGTTGAACGATCCGTCACTCCCGCCGGCGATCGTGGCACTGCACAAGGAAGAGATTTATCGAAAATGCGGGAAGTGGTGGGCATCCGCCGGCTCCATGGACACGATCGGCGTCGTCATTCAATCGATTTTCAGGAATCCGAAGGCCAGGGAGGCGATACGGTCCAACGCGCGGGGGTTCGCCCTTCACAATGCAAAGCTCTCTCTCGCGGCAAAAATAATGGGGAAGCTTAAGCGGGTGACCATTGAAATGCCGGGGACATTCATCGACTCCAACGCGCCGAATGTCGATAAGAACAGAGGGTCCTGGAAAGGTGTGGCCGATATGAGCTACGCCGCCGATTACGAGCTCTGGATGACTTCGCGCGTCGTCAACAGGTGGGTTGTCCTGCTTACTGCTCTGGTCATCATCGGGGGTATCAGCGCCATATTCGTCCCCCCCTCCCGTGATCAGTAGAGCATATACTTTTTCGCTTTTTCTTTGAATCCGTCCAGGCCTTTCTCCAGGAACGGTTTCACATCCTCGTACATCATCCGTTTGGTAAAGAGAAGTCTCACGCTGTCGCTCCCCGCAACTCTGTCGAAGGATTTGAGCCGCCCCGGATCAGCCAGCGCAAAAGGGTTCTTCTCCGGGTAGAGTTCGTTATTGACCTGCATGAAGAAAAACTGTATGCTCATCAGGTTCACAGGCGAAGAATGTGCGATATGCACCTGTACCCCATGCAGCTCCTTGTCCTTGAACTTCCCGTAGAACGGATTGAACATGGTCGGCCGGAACAAAACGCCGGGAAGTCCCAGCTGGTTCAATTTGTCGGCGATCATTTTCGGGTCGATCCACTCGGCCGCGAACATCTGGAACGGGACGGTATACCCGACTCCCTCTGAAATAACCCCCAGCTCCCCCATAATCCCCGAGCACACATAATATTCGGGAGAGTGGGCCTCCGGGATATGCGGTGATGTGGGTACCCAGGGGAGACCGGTTTCAGTAAATGCCATACTCCGTTTCCACCCCTTCATCGGTATGACGGTGAGTGAGCACCGGACTCCGCCTGCAAGCAGACCCTCATCATTCAGGTACCTGGCGAGCTCTCCGCATGTGAGGCCGTAGACATAGGGAACGGGATACTGGCTGACGAACGACTCAAACCCCTTTTCCACCGGGTTCCCCTCCAGCCTCAACCCTCCGAGCGGGTTCGGCCTGTCGAGAACGACGAACGGGATCTTGTTCTCTCCTGCCGCTTCCATCGCGAGCCCCATCGTGCTGATGAATGTGTACGACCTGCATCCGATATCCTGTATGTCATAGACGAGTATGTCAATACCCTTCAACATTTCCGGCGTGGCTTTCCGGGTCTTGCCGTAGAGAGAATAGACCGGCAGTCCCGTCTCCCTGTCCGTGTACGAACCAACCCTGTCACCTGCGGCGTGATCCCCCCGCACGCCGTGCTCCGGCCCAAAGAGGGCTACGAGGTTCACCCCGGGGGCGGACTTCAGTATGTCCACCGTGGATCGAAGCCGGGAATCGACGCCGGTCGGGTTCGTGATCAGGCCGACCCTTTTCCCCTTCAGCGGGGCAAACAGTTCATTGCGCAGAACCTCGATTCCCGTGGTTACGGAGGGGATCTGGCCGAATGCCCCCGCGGTGCAGAGGAAGGGGAAGAGAAGTGCGAGTGCTCGTTTCATTGGCAATCTCGGTGCTTCGTGTCAATTTCTTGCAAACAAACCGAAACTGCAGTACATTAGTCTCACTACGTCAAGGGGAGGGAAGGTCATGTTCGAAAACGTCGGCGGCGGAGAGCTCCTTGTCATCCTATTCGTGATCCTGATTTTCTTCGGACCCAAGAAGATGCCTGAACTCGGCAAGAATCTTGGGAAAGGGATCCGTGAATTCAAGAATGCGATGAGGGATATCCAGGAAGGAGTCGAGAAATCCATGAAGGATACTCCGCCTCCCCCTGAGTCCCCGTACTCGCCCCCTGCTCCGCCCCCTTCTCCGCCCCCTTCTCCGCAAGAGAACAAGTGATCTTGCCTCTCCCATAGTTTTCGTCGGTGTTTGACAGGATGTAACGGCCATCAAAAGGGGCCTAGGGGACCGATGCAAGTTTCTACCGGCTCATCCCGAAGCTCGTCGTCAGGCCTTGTGAACCATCTTCCTGATCTTCTCGACCGAATCCTGCACGATCTTCGAAAAAGCTTCCAGGTCCTCCGCAATCTAATGACTCCTTTCGCGGTTACCCCTTCTGTTTTCTCATGAGGTAGCTCCTGTACGCCTCTGCCGTATCCACGTCGCTGAGTGTAGGGAGGTTCGATTGTGTGAGGCCGAGTTGCCGGACCCTCTCTGACGCTTCCCTGTAGACCATCGCCGTCCCCCAGGGGAGATCCCGGAAGATTCCCTTCGTCGGAGGCTTCATGCCGAGCAGGTAGCATCCGCCGTCCCTGGCCGGCCCGATCACTACGTCGTCCCTCTCGAGTCTGCTGGAAGCCTCCTCCAGGAGGGAATACTCCATCCCGGGGATGTCGCTGCTTATTATCACTCCCCTTCCCGCGCGGTGATGAAATGTATAGTCGAAGGCGTGGTGTATACGCGCCCCCGGATTTGGCCCCCTTTCGGCGACGTACTGGAAATCCCTTTTGACCCACTGATGCACCTCATCCTCCTTCACTTTCGGGTCATGGAATAGAAATACAGTCCATCCCTTGTCAAGGGCATCCTGCCCGATCCGGAATGTGTGGAGGGCAAGCTCGTTATAGAGTGCCGTTGCCGGTTGTATGCCGATCTCTCTGGCGAGCCGCTTCTTCACGTCGCCGGGCTTCGGCAATGCGGCGAATATGATAAGCGCCCGCTCCCCGGCTGCTCCCATGGCTCTGCGCACCTGCGTTCCGGGCCTGTTTTCCGGGCTCGTAAGGGAACCTGATACACCCATCACGTGTTTTCTCTAATGATTGATGCATACATCTTTTCGGTCCGGCAGCAAATGAATTGTACGCAAAATACGTCTCTTTTGCCGGGAAAATTGCTCAGGATCATCACTTCAGGATTTGACAACATCCTCTTTGAGACTTAATTACCGTATGAACGTCCTGCGCACATTCCTGGCCCCAAAGGCGGCTCCTGACATGCGCCCCGGCTCCCCTCACCTCACCTGCTCTTGTTGTCCTCGCCCCTGTTGACGCAGCGCGTTTTACCGCATTTTTGAAACGTATTTCTCGATCTCGTCGTTCTACCATATACAGTTTTCATCATGATTGGTTCATTGACATATCCCGAAGTCGTCGCCCCGACCCTCATCGAGCGGATCGGGAATACCCCCCTTCTGAGGCTCCCGCAGTTTCCGGGGGTCTCCCCGCACGTTGAGGTATTCGCCAAGGCGGAATGGTACAATCCGGGGGGTTCTGTCAAGGACAGGGCGGCGCTCAGCATGATACGGGAAGGGGAGAGGAGCGGTGCACTCACGAGGGGAAAGACCATCATTGATGCGACGAGCGGTAATACCGGGATCGCGTACGCGATGATCGGCGCCGCCCTCGGATACCGCGTGAAGCTCGCTGTTCCTGCCAACGCAGGCTCCGAACGGAAACGGATCCTGTCTGCCTACGGGGCGGACGTCATGTACACCGACCCGCTCGAAGGGACGGACGGGGCGCAGCTCTATGTGAAGAAGCTTGTGGCAGATCATCCTGATGAATACTTCTATCCCGACCAGTACAATAATCCCGCAAACTGGCAGGCCCATTACAGGACCACCGCCATCGAGATTTACAAGCAGAGCGGGAACGCTGTCACTCACTTTGTTGCCGGAATAGGGACGTCGGGTACATTTGTAGGCACGGCCCGTCGCCTGAAAGAGCTCAACGCGACAATTCGCTGCATCTCGTTTCAACCCGATTCCCCCCTCCACGGTCTGGAAGGTTTGAAACATCTTCAGACGGCCATGGTCCCGGGCATCTACGACGCAAAACTGGCGGACGAACACCTGGAAGTCTCGACCGGCGCCGCGCACGAAATGGCGAGGCGCCTGGCGAAAGCGGAGGGGTTCCTGGTGGGTGTATCCTCTGCGGCCTCCGTGGTGGCCGCCCTCCAGGTTGCTCAGCGCCTGGTCGCGGGGGTTGTCGTCACGGTATTTCCCGACCACGGGAGCAGGTACCTGAGTGAGCGATTCTGGGAGGAGTAACCTGATGATCGACCCGACGCCGGCCCCCACAATGGCATTGTCGCGTGCTTCCATGCACAAAATACGGGTACATGCAATGGAGGCGTATCCCGAGGAATGCTGCGGCATACTCCTTGGAACAGAGCGTGACGCCGGGAAGGAAGTGTATGATGTCATCCGAATAGGCAACGCCCGGGAAGAGAATCGGACGCGGCGGTTCCTGATCGCGCCGGAAGAGTACAGGAGGGCTGAGGTTGCGGCAGGTGCAGAGGGGCTCGGCGTGATGGGGTTCTACCATTCCCACCCCGATCACCCGGCACGGCCATCGCAGTTTGACCTGGACCATGCGTGGCCATGGTGCTCGTATGTGATTGTCGCCGTCGAGGGGGGAATCCCTGCGGCAACCAGGTCGTGGGTGTTGAAGGAAGACCGTTCGGGGTTTGATGAAGAGATCGTCGACAGCGCCGAACGGGATGTCGTTCGCGATGTGCGCGAAGGCCTCGGGCATACCGGATCAACGCAGGCACACACCAGAACAGGAGACAGATGACAATGGCAACACGCGTATTGATTCCCACGCCGCTCAGGACATATACGGAGAAAAAGGAGAGCGTCGTCCTCGAGGGGAGCACTGTCGGCGAGCTCCTCCAGAGGCTGACTGCGACGTATGCTCCTCTGAAGAAGCACCTCTACGACGAAACGGGTTCCCTCAGGAACTTCGTCAACGTGTACGTCAACGACGAGGACATCCGCTATTTGCAGAAGGAACAGACACTGGTCTCGGAGAAAGACACTGTGAGCATTATCCCATCGATAGCCGGCGGAAGGAGCTGATCCAATGAGAGAAACAGGGGGTAGGGGCTCAAAATCTGATGTCCGCCTCTCGCGCGAAGAGATCAGGCGGTATGGCCGCCATCTCATATTGCCGGAAGTGGGGCTTGAAGGGCAGATGAAATTGAAAGCCGCAAGTGTCCTGTTGGTGGGGGCGGGGGGCCTCGGTTCTCCCCTGGCGCTCTACCTCGCAGCCGCAGGGATCGGCAGGATCGGTATCGTCGATTTTGATGTCGTGGACGAGTCGAACCTCCAGCGGCAGATTTTGCACTCCACGCCTGACGTCGGGAGGCCGAAGCTGGACTCCGCGAAAGACCGGATATATTCCGTCAACCCGAACGTCGAAGTGGAGCTCTTCAGCACGCGACTGACCTCCGGGAACGCCCTCGAGATACTCGGGCGTTTCGATCTGGTCGCCGATGGGACCGACAATTTCCCGACCCGCTACCTGGTCAATGATGCGTGCGTGCTTCTGAAGAAGCCCAATGTCTACGGGAGCATATTCCGGTTCGAAGGGCAGGTGTCCGTTTTCTCAGCTCCCGGCGGGCCATGCTACCGGTGCCTGTACGCGGACCCGCCCCCTCCGGGTCTTGTCCCGAGCTGCGCCGAGGGAGGGGTGCTGGGCGTCCTCCCGGGAATAATCGGGACACTACAGGCGGCTGAAACGGTGAAGCTCATATTGGGGATCGGTGCGCCTCTCGTCGGAAGGCTTCTTCTTTTCGACGCGCTCACGATGAAGACCCGCGAGCTCAAACTCCGCCGGAATCCGGAGTGTGCGGTATGCGGTGATCACCCCTCGATAACTGAGCTGATAGACTATGAAATGTTCTGCGGAATCGCACCTCTGCCGTCCGCCGGCATGGGGAAAGATGAGAACGCGATCTCTGTCGCGGCATTCAAGGCGAAGATCGACCGCGGAGAGAACATATTCCTCCTGGATGTGCGTGAACCCCAGGAATATGAAATCGTGAATCTCGGGGGCCACCTGATTCCCCTGAACGACCTTCCGCGGCGGGTGCACGAGCTCGATTCGTCGCTGGACACCGTCGTGTATTGCCACAGCGGGATTCGCAGCGGGCAAGCTGTTCAATTCCTGAAACAGTTGGGGTTCCGCAAGGTAAAAAATCTTCTCGGGGGGGTTGACAAGTGGGCAGAGCTGATTGACCCCGATATGCCGAGGTATTAGGGCCGCTTTACGCCTTGACTTTCGCCTGATTTTGGAGTAGGTTGGGTCGTAGAGTGGTCAGGTTCTTTCCTATGCTGACACTGCGTCACTCCGACCGACTCGGGAGCAGGTGCAGACGAAGCTGAATCTGCCTCTGGATCCCTCCTTCCTCTCTCCCGCATCTTCGCGCCACGTTCCCGGTCGGTGCACCCGGAGTTTCTATGCCGGAGTTCCTGTGCCGGAGTTCCTGTGATTGTACTCTCCCACGCTCCCCTGGTTCGCGGTGTCCGCATCACCCGGGTTCAAACACCCGTTCATCGCAACGCGCGGGAGGCACGATATGAATGCGGAGATACTGAAAGAGTTTTTCGAAGGTCGCTTGGCCGCCCCCGTTCTGGCCCTCGAGGCGGAAAAAACAAATCACGACGTCAGGAACGAGGCGGACGATGTGCTGACAGACGACCTGTCCGCGGACTTCGTCGTGACCGGGAAGCACCTTGAGGCGCTCTGCGATGCGGTCCTCCGCAATGAGCTTCAGGCGTGTCATCTCGAAGTCGTCGCTTCCGTGCTTGTCAGGTCGGAACGGTTCGTCTGGGATCCGTCCACGGCTGAAGGAGCGATGGTCTCCAGGATCATCTACGCCTGGGAAGCGCCGGAAATCAACTATGTCCTTTCACCCGGGACGGTGAGAAAATTCGGGCAGCTTCTCAGAACGGGAGAGGAGACGTTCGACGCATCCGACTGGTCGGAAATCCCACCTCCTTGTAAATCCCGGGGAGCACAGCTGCATTAACCTGATTCACCTTTCTCTCACAACAGGAGACCCCCCATGCCACCCGGACCATTCTCTCCCCGCGCTCTCTTTTTACTGCTTCTTAGCACAACGATCCTCGGAGGGTTTACAATGGATGCGCGTGCCCAGGGAAATCAGGCCAAATCGGAAGACAAGCCCGCCGTCATAGAATATTACTACAAGGCGAAATGGGGGTTTGCTGACGAGTTCATACGGCTCTTTAAAAAGAACCACTATCCGGTGCTCAAGAAGCAGATCGACATGGGTCGGATACTTCAGGTCACGGCTGTGACCCCCCGGTTCCACAATACAGAGGAGGGACGGTGGGATTACAGGGTGACGATCGTGTTCAGGAATGCCACGATCGCATTCTCGGACTTCGATTCGGAGCCACTCAACAAGGAACTCTACCCGGACCAGGAGACATTCAAAAAGGAAGAGCAGCGGCGGTTCGAGATTCTCCTCGCCCACTGGGACTTGCCCGTCAACACCCTGGACCTGGAGAAGAAGTAACGTTCGACGATGCAAGGCTTCGCTCTTTGCAGTCCCGCCGCTCTTTGGCGGTACCTTGATCCCGATTTACCCCCAGTCCGGCTCCGGCCTTCCTTTCCAGAGCCAGGCGATAAAGTCCCCTCCGGCCGGGGTTCCTTGGCCTCATTTTCTACAAACGCACCTAACCCTGCCCCAAAGCACCGCCCGCCACAATTCTCCCCGGTCGTGTTTGCGGAACCTCCATGATACTGCGGGACGTTCTAGATCTACGGTATCGCATCCTACTCATTTGCGGGAGTATCTCATGATCAGGTCGGCCATTGTGTTCTGCTTCTCCTGTCTGCTTTCTCTTCCGGGATGCATGAGGGAGAAGGGGAGCGGGGGAGAGACAAAGGCCTCCCCGCCCGCCGGCGTAGCCGGTCAGGCTGAAGGTGTGGCGGGCGCCGCTCTTTCAGGCGGGGACGGGCTGGAGACCGCGACGTTTGCCGGGGGCTGCTTCTGGTGCATAGACGCGCCCTTTGAAGATCTCGACGGGGTCAGGAATGTGGTCTCCGGTTATTCGGGGGGGAGTGTCCGCAACCCGACATATGAACAGGTATCGACAGGTGCCACCGGTCACCTGGAGACCGTGCAGGTGACATTCGATCCCCGGGTCATCTCCTATTCCGAGATACTGGATGTCTACTGGAGGGAGTTCGACCCGACTGATGACGGCGGGTCATTCTATGACAGGGGCTCCCAGTATGTCTCGGCGATATTTTACCATACGGGTGCGCAGAGGATCGTCGCTGAAGGGACCAAGCAGTTTCTGGAGAGGTCGGGCGTGTTCGGGGGGCCTATCGTGACGAGGATCGTCCGGTTTGAATCATTCTACCCGGCGGAGGACCATCACCAGCACTACTGCAAGACCAATGCCGGACAGTACCACGCCTACCGGGCCGGCTCCGGGAGGGATTCATACATAGAGAAGACATGGGGGAAGATCGCCTGGACGGACTTCAGCAAGCCGCCGGAAGAGGAATTGAAAAGGAAGCTCACGCCCCTCCGTTTCCAGGTGACACAGCGTGAAGGGACCGAGAGGCCGTTCGACAACGAGTACGATGAGAATAACAGGCCGGGGATGTATGTCGACGTCGTCTCGGGGGAGCCCCTGTTCAGCTCGACGGACAAATTCAATTCAGGGACGGGCTGGCCGAGTTTTACGAAGCCGATCGATCCTCGCACACTCGTGAAGAAGGTGGACCGTTCGCTGATGGAAGAGAGGGTGGAGGTCAGAAGCCGGTACGGCGACTCCCATCTGGGTCATGTGTTCTATGACGGCCCCCGGCCGACGGGCCTCCGGTACTGCATGAACTCCGCGGCGATGAGGTTCATACCGGCGGAGGATCTTCAGAAGGAGGGGTATGGGAACTTCCGCTGGCTGTTCAAGTAGGGGAGGGTGTCACCGGGGTGACCCCGTCGATGTTTTTCTTCCGTTCCTCGATGGGGATCGCCCCCATTCGTGTCACGATATCAATCCCTCCTGAACTTGTTTCGGACCCATCAAATGCACATATTTAATGTCGACTCTTGATTTTCGTTGCCCGCACTGCAGGGACACGCGACGACAATTCCGGCGCGTTCCGGAGATTGCGGGGGATAAATTGGGGTGAGGAGGCTGTTGTGAAGAAAATACTCCTCGTCGAGGATGACGCGGTCATAAGCTTGAACCAGTCGCTCCTGCTGAAGGGGGCGGGGTATGAAGTCGTCCGTGCGCTGACGCCGGAGAAGGCAATCGCCGCTGTGCGGGAGGAAGCACCCCCGGTCGATCTCGTGTTGATGGATATCGATCTCGGGAAAGGGATGGACGGTGCCGATACGGCGCGTGAGATCCTCAAAATCCGGGATGTCCCGGTCATATTTCTAACCTCTCACAGCGAGAAGGAGATGGTCGCACGGACATGGAGGATCACGAACTACGGGTATGTGCTGAAGAACTCCGGAGAAGAGGTTCTGTTTGCTTCGATAACGATGGCATTCCGGCTCCACGACGCCAATTGCGCGCTCAGGGATTCGGAGGAAAAGTATTCGAAGGCGTTTCACATAAGTCCCGACTCCGTCAACATCAACCGGGTGTCTGACGGCGTCTATTTTGCGGTGAATGAAGGGTTTACGAGAACCACCGGGTATACGTCCGAAGATGTCATGGGCAGATCTTCCATGACCCATGATTTGAATATCTGGGTAAATGACGAGGACCGTCGGAGGCTTCTCGAAGGCCTGAAAGTGAACGGAGAAGTGATCGGGTTGGAGGCGCAGTTCCGGCGCAAAGACGGGTCGGTCATCACCGGCCTGATGTCTGCGAAGACGCTCACGCTTGACGGCCAGGAGTGCCTCCTCAACATCACACGGGATATATCCGACCGCAAGAGGGCTGAGAGAGCGCTGGAATTGAGCAACTCGGCGCTGCAGTTACTCGTCGACGCGCTTCCCGTTGCGCTTGTCGCGATCGACAAAGATCAACTGGTCCGCGTGTGGAACCCGGCAGCGGAGAAGATACTCGGCTGGACGGCCCAGGAGATCCTCGGAACACCGTGTCCGCTTGTCCCCCCCCATGCAACGGAAGAATTCCATGATTCGGCTGAGAAGATGCCCCCCGGCGGGCGGCTTGGGGAGTGGGAGACTGTCCTGTCGAGAAAGGACGGCGTGCTTGTCGATGTCAGGGTCTCGACCGCGCTGATTCCTGACGCCGGGGGAGGATCTCCGCTGAGACTCACGATGATCACCGACATCACGGGCTGGAAAAAAGACCAGACGCAACTCCGCCAGCTCTCGCGTGCGGTCGAGCAGAGCGCCTCGTCGATCGTCATCACCGACCTGGAGGGGAACATCGAATATGTCAACCCGAAATATGCCCGGCTGACGGGCTACTCGATCGAAGAAACAATCGGTAAGAATCCCCGCATACTGAAATCGGGCGTGACTCCTCCGGAGGAATACCGTCAGCTCTGGGAGACCATCAAATCGGGAGGAGAGTGGAGGGGGGAATTCCACAACAGGAAGAAAAACGGAGAGCTGTACTGGGAGTCGGCATCCATAGCCCCCATCAAGGACCCGAACGGTGTCGTGACGCATTACCTCGCGGTGAAGGAAGACATCACCGAGCGGAAGCAGATGGAGCTCCATATTCGTGAACTGGAAACCCTGGAATCGCTCGGGACGCTTGCGGGGGGTGTCGCCCACGATTTCAACAATATACTGGGGATCATACTCGGTCACGTCTCCCTCCTGGAAATCCGCAGGAATGAGAACACCGCGTTTGAGCAGAGCATCCGCTCCATCAACAGTGCGATACAGCGCGGGGCCGGGCTCGTGAGGCAGATATTGACGTTCGCGCGAAAAACGGAAGTGCATCCGGAATCGGTCGATGTCAACAAGGCGATACTGGATCTTTCCCGCATGATACAGGAGACATTCCCCAGGACGATCGAAATTGTCCTCGATCTGGAGGAGGGAATTCCGATCATCTCGATGGACAATACGCAGCTCCACCAGGCGCTCCTCAATCTCTGCATCAACGCGCGCGACGCCATGATGGAAAAACGGGAAGGTCGCGTCACAGGCGGAAAACTCAGGATCCGGACGCTCGTCGTCGACGGCGCCGTCCTCTCCGCCCGGGAGGGGGCCGACCCGTCTGTGCGCTACGTCGAAATCAGCGTCGCCGATCAGGGAACGGGCATGACCGACGCCACAGTCCAGCGGATATTCGAGCCGTTCTACACGACGAAGGAGCTCGGGCGGGGGACCGGGTTGGGATTGTCCCTTGTCTACGGCGTTGTCAAGGCTCATGGCGGGTTTGTCGATGTGGACTCCCGGCTCGGGGAGGGGACTGTCTTCAGGCTCTATTTCCCTCTCAGCGGGGGCGCAGCTCCCGGTGAGGAACGCCGCCCTGAAGGGGAAGAGCCGGCGGTGGGGAAGGGGGAGGGTGTGCTGATCGTCGAGGACGAAGTGACCCTCCTGGAATTGCTCGAGTCCGCATTTCGTGACAACGGATACCGCGTGTTCCGTGCGGCGGACGGGATGGAAGGGATCGCCGCATACAGGGAACACATGAATGAGATCGCAGTTGTGCTCACCGATTTCGGCCTCCCTAAAGTCGACGGCGGCGCTCTCTTCAGGTCGCTCCAGTCGCTGAACCCCTCCGTCAAGGTGATTGTGGCGAGTGGTTTCTTTGAGCCGCATGCGAGATCCGAATTGATAAGACGGGGTGTACGGGCGCTTGTCTCCAAGCCGTACGGGCTGGGGGAGGTGCTCGCCGTCGTCAGAAAAGTGATCGATGGAGCGGAGGCGTCGGACTGAAGAGACCATGAGCGACACAATTACCGTCTTGATCGCGGACGACCACACCATTCTCCGCAGCAGTCTGGCTTCCCTCCTCTCTCTCAATCCGAACTTCGAAGTGGTCGGTCAAGCGGAGGACGGCAGAACGGCTGTGGACATGGCGCTCCGTCTTCATCCGGACGTCGTCCTCATGGATATCAGCATGCCTGTCCTGAACGGGCTGGAGGCAACTGACCGGTTGAAGCGGGACGCCCCGGGGATGAAAGTTCTCATACTCTCCGCCCATGACAATGTCGAGTACGTGAACCAGGTCGTCCGGAGCGGTGCCAATGGCTACGTGCTGAAAAATACCTCTCCTGAAGAGCTCTACACGGCCATTCGGACAGTCCACTCGGGCGGTGCCTTTTTCAGCCCTTCTCTTTCCGGGAAGTTCGGCGACGGGGGGGCGGGCGCAATGGGTGCATCAGACAGCGGGAAGGTTGCTCCCGGGGGGAGCGCTCTCACATCGCGCGAGAGGGAGGTGCTTCAGCGTATCGCCGAAGGGGAGACTCACCAGCATATCGCCGACGGGCTCTACATCAGCGTCCGCACCGTCGACACGCATACGAACAACATCATGAAGAAGCTCGGCCTGCACGATACTGCAAGTCTCGTGACATATGCCATCAAAAACGGGATCGTCATCCTGCCGCGTTAAGATCTTGCATTGTGCCTGACAACGACACCCGCCTGTACCATCGACCTACAATATCGGACTGTTCGTAAACGTCCTGCTCCCATCCCTCGGTCGGAGGTTCATTCCCGTTTGCGTCCCTTTCGGGATCGGGCTGGGGCGCATCTCCGGCGGAGTCGTGAGGTATTCTATCCACTGGACAAGCTCCGCCAGGGGTGTCCCTTTCCTGAGAAAACCCTCGAAACGGGGATCCTTCACGGCGTCGAGTGTATGCTGGTCGTCGTACCCCGAAAGATAGAGTATCGGCACCTTCTCGAAATCGGCCAATTCCCTCAGCGCTCGGCTCATCTTGATGCCGTCCATGACGGGCATGTAGATATCCGTTATGATGAGGTCCGGTCTCAGACCTTGTATCCTGTCGAGCGCATCCTGACCGTTTTCGGCGACGATGACTTCGTGTCCCCTGCTCATCAGCACGGTGCGAATGAGCAGTCTGTATTCGAGTTCGTCATCAACGAGTAGTATGGTCATGGCGCTTCCCCGGCTATTGGTGATCCGACGTCCCCCACCTTGGGTGCATCCGATTTCCCTGGAAAGAGTGCAAAGGAAGTGCCAATTGAGGAGCCTCTCCGGAACCACGGATGTGCGCCGGAAGTGGGGTAATTCGTGGTGTGTGCGATGTGTGTGATTGCAGATTCTACAAACGATGCTCAGAACTCCACGTGCCCCCGGAGAGAGAGGACGTTGACGACGGGCCCCCGGTCCCTGTTGTAGGCGGGATTGAGCACGACCTGGTCGTCGAGCGTGAGGGAGAAGGAAGGGAAGACCCTGGCGCTGTAATATGCTTCGGTGATCTGTTCGAGGGCGTAGTTGAGGGCTCCGTCTCCTATGATGAATCCGTATCCCCCCCGGGCCAGGTAATCGCGATGATCGGGGGAAAGTGCGTTGACGACGTACGCGATTCCGGCGTTGTCGTCTTTTCTCCCCCATGCGTCGCCGCGTGTGCTCACCCCGGCGTGGAATGATCTGTCGATTTCCGTGAACGCCCAGGTCTCTGTCCGTCCATCGTTCCAGCTCAACCTGCTGAACAGGCCCGCCGAGCCCCCGAGTGCCTGTTCAGCCGAGATGACGAATCCATACTTCGAGCAATAGCTGTTTGTACGATCGATGTCCGGTGGCGTACCCAGGAGGCGTGACTGGTCGATGGCAGTCCGGTAGTTCCCCATTGCGGCATGGTTGAGAAAAAATACCAGGTGCAGTCTCCCGTCGAGTCCCGAAACGGAGTACGATTTTACCGCTTCCAGGTTGAGACTGTAGGCTCTCGAGATGGCGTGATCGAAGTACGGCCCGTTGGCGTAGGTGGGGACCATGACCGCGGCGAAGTTGACAATCCACGAGGGGAGGTGGAGTTCGGCGAGTATCCCCCAGTCGTACCCCCGAGTGTCTGCGGCGTAGTCCCAGGCGGCGCCGGACCAGAGCGCCCAGTTGAGGAATTGCGTCCGCGCATCGTGCGAATATGCGTTGTCATCGAAAACGTCCGTGAGGCTGAACTTCCCGACCGTCACCGTCAGCCTGGCCTTCGGGAGACGACCCGCGATCCGGTTCTGGTCCGGATCGATCACTTCCATTTCATCGCCCAGAGCAAAATGCTGACGCAGGAGGAGTCGTGCGATAAAGAGTTTTGGGGTGGGATTGTCCACCCGGTAGATCTCGCCGTTCGGAAATCCCGCGACCCCCGTGGTGGAGCTGAACCCGCTCCCCCCGGCCAGCTCCGGATCGCAGTAGATCTCCCCCCCATGCCAGAGACGGCTGCCGATGTAGAGGGTTGATGTGATCGAGAGAAGGTTCTCGCCGGTCGGGAGGAGGCTGTTGCGCCCCGTGTACTTTGCGCTGAAGGCCGGATGCGACTGCTGTATTCCCGTGAACTGGAAATGATAGCTCAGCGTTTCGCTCGAATCCTGTGCGAGCATCCCGTGCGGGAGGAGGAAGACCGCGATGAATGAGAACTGAAGTGCTTTCACGAAATGTCACCCCGCCTTTGCTGGATGAATAATATGGCGGTGATATCGCTCATTGTCAACATTTTTCCCGTCACAGGTGGGAATTCACGCAGGGGTAACACGCACGGTTGCGCCGCTCCCGGCTATTCAGTACATTGGACATCAGTTCATTGGCAGGCCCTTGGTCCCGTACGCAGGCCCGTACGCGGGATTGAGGGCCTGGGTGTTTGACGCGTGAACGGACGCAACCCGTCCCGATCGAAGAAGGAAGAATGATTGCCGAGAGTGTCCTGAGATCAGTCCTGCGCCTGCCCGCGGTCCTGCTCGTGAGCGCCATCGCGGTATCACCTTGTGTTGCCCAGCAGACGACATGGGACTATATCGGAGCCGCTTTCGGGGGGAGCGACTTCCATACGAGGGACGATCACGCGTCACCGATGATATTCAGCGCCTGGGGAATCGCCCCGACACTCCAGTTCATACATGCCGGGGAGCAGACCAGGCAGTACTTCGAGGCGTCGTACTACTCTGCGGTTCTTTCGACCGCCCAGGACAATTTCAGGACCGACAACTGGCGGGGGAGGGGAAGGTACGCGTACCTCCTGTCGGTCGGCGAGTTCGCGGACACGGACCGCCTCCTGCGTCTGTTCCTGGGGGGGTCCCTGAATTCATTTCTGAGCAGATCGCACTACTACTTCTTCATACGGCCGCTGAACGGGTACGCCTCGTCGATCGATTCATGGTACTGGAGCCATTCGCTGGATGCCGCCCTCTCTCTGGAATACGGGATCGCGGAACGGGAGTTCTTCTCCCTGCAGTGCTACGTGCCGCTGCTGAGCAACGTCTCCCGCCCTCAGTATTCGCCGAGCGGGGACTACTCGTACACGGAAAACGTATGGAAGATATTGACCGCGTCATGGAGTATGCCATCGCCCATTTTCCATAGCCGGTGACCGGTGAGTCACGAACTTCTGCGCACATCAAGAGATTCCTTCATACATCCAAATTATCCACCGCTTTGAAGCGTTTTCTTGACATGAAGTGTTTAATGAAGTAAGGCGTGTGTCATCCGGGTCGTCTGTCATTGTCCGGGGGGGAAGAATGAAAATTGTCGCGCTCCTTGGAGCGTTTGTTCTCATCGCGGGATCTCTCTTTGCTCAGGGGGAGCCCGCGCTCCAGCCCGCGGATCTGGTTGCCGTGCCGCCGGAGCTTGCGGCGAAGGTACAAAGCGGCCGGCTCATCGAGGCGGTGAGCAGAAAGTTGGTTCAGGCGCGCAGCGGTCTCATGAAGACCGCCGCCGCCGGCACGTCGGTGCTCCTGTACTTCAGCGAACGCCCCTCCGGTACACGGCTCGCGGCGCTCGGGGATCTCGGCGTCCGCTGCTACTGGGAGACCTGGACGCCCCCGCTTGAAGGGCATCCTCTCGGTTTCGTGGTTGCGACACTCCCGGTCGCAAGCTTCATCAATACGCTTGGCCTCGATTTCGTCGCCAGGATGGGAACTGCGGAGACACGCCATGCTCCGAAAAACAACCTGGCCGCAAGAAGCATCATGGCCGATTCGGCATGGTCGAAAGGGTGGACGGGGAACGGGATCAAGGTCGCAATCCTGGATTCCGGCCTTGATACCGATCCCGCCAATCCTGATCTGCCGGCGGTGATACAGGCGCGCGACTACTCTGCGTTTCCAGTCATCCGGAACACTGTGCTTAATACGGTCACCGGCCACGGCACGCACGTCACGGGGACCATACTGGGGAGGGGGACACTCTCATCAGGGAACACGCAGAACGGAGGCGGTCCGTTTAAAGGGATGGCCCCTTCGGCAAGCCTCGTGTTCCTCAAGATCGGCGATGACTCCACGGCGAACAGCTCGTACGCGGCTGGTGTCGCAGCGATGCACGCCGCGGTTGATACGTTCCAGGCGAATGTCCTCTCCATGAGCTACGGGGGATGGGATGCCTATCACGACGGATCCGATGCCGAGGATCAGGTCGTTGACTGGGTCTACAGCAGGGGGGTCCCTTTCTTCATCGCTGCCGGCAATGATGGGTACGGGGACTTTCATTACTCGGGGACCGTCGGAGCGCATGACTCCACGACGACGATCCCCGTGTTTGTCTCCGGCGCAGCGACCAACGGCACGATGCTCGCGTTTAATCTTGTCTGGCGCTCGGCGCTGGACAGTCCCGCCACATCCATGGACCTGAGGTACTACAACAACTTAATGCAGGTCGTTCCCGCGACGATTGACCAGCAGACGACGAGTGCCCGAGGGACAAATTCCGAGTACTCAGGTTCCAGTGGCTATGTCCCATCGGGGAACAGCGTGTACTCCCTCAGGGTTGTCAACAATTCCGCCCGGCCGCTCAGGTTTCATATCTATGAAGACTGGGGGGACGGGAACGTGGCGTTTGCCGTCGGGGATCCGAACTATACAATCAGCCAGCCGGCGAGTGCCGATCACGCGTTTGCGATCGGCGCCTATGTCACCCGGGAGAACTGGACTGGCTTCGACGGCTCCTCTCAGGGTTACGGGTACACGCTCGGAGACATCGCCCCCTGGTCGAGCAGGGGTCCCCGCGTGGACGGGAGGACGAAACCGGACATCGCCGCGCCGGGGAGTATCACGATTTCGATCCGCGACCGCCACATCTACACGTCGCCGGATCCCCACTGGGTGTCAAGCTTCGGCTCTTCGGCCGACACGGCGTACGTCGTCATGCAGGGGACGAGTATGGCGACCCCCGTGGCCGCCGGGGCGGCTGCGATCTTACTGAGCAAGACTCCTACGCTCACAGCCCAACAGGTGTTCAGCGCGATGACCGCGGGAGCGATCACCGATCAGTACACCGGCGCCGTGCCGAACACGACCTGGGGAGCCGGGAAGTTGAATGTCTACGCCGCCGTTGGGTTCTCGGCGGATACACAGCCGCCTACCGGGACTCCCATAGCATTCTCACTCGGCCAGAACTACCCGAACCCGTTCAACCCTTCGACGGTCATCGACTACGTCATTCCCCGCACCACATTCGTCACGCTGGAGGTGTTCGACATCCTGGGGCGGGCGGTCCGCACTCTGGCAAGCGGGGAACAGGGGTTCGGACCGCACAGCGTCCGTTTCGACGGCACGGGGCTCTCAAGCGGAGTCTACTTTTACAGGCTCAGGGCGGACGGTCAGGTGCAGTCGAAAAAACTCATGATCCTTCGCTAGCACTACACGGGACCGCCCATGAAACTCTCATTCACGTTCTTTCTTGCGCTTGCTGCACTCGCGTCCTCAGGCCGGAGTATTGCACAGACGGGCCACGACGGCGACTGGTGGAGGGGGTTGTCGCTCACCACGAGGCAAAACGTGGTGACGGGGTTTCTTGACGGAATGGCCCTGGGTCACAATCTCACATTGATGGGGGCGGGGAACAGCTCTGACACCGACTGCCGCACGAACATCGCGCAGTCCTACTCGTACGTCAGGAACAGGTACTTTCGGAATGTCACTGTCGGGGACCTCGTGTCGGCTCTCGATCAACTCTATTCCGAGAGCGACAACGGCTCGATCATCATCGGCAGGGCGGTATGGATTGCCGTGAACAGGCTGGTGGGGACAAATCCGGATGAAATCCAGAAGCTGATACTCCAGAGCAGGGGAGTGGGCTACTGAGCACGGTCACTCCGCCGTCCCGTCCGCACGCAATGTGACATTCCTGCGGTATATCATGTTCTGCCGGAGTGCTCTCCCCCCAAGGTACACCAAGGTCAACCCGGTGGAAAGAAGCACGCTGTAGAAGTTCACGGTCACCGGTTCGGTGTGTGCCCTGATAAATGGCTCACGGAATATCAGCCAGAATCCGAACCCGGCAGGGAAGATCATGACGAAGCCGATCGTGATGTTCAGGAGCGCCTCGAGAGCCTGAATCTTCGGCCTTGCGGGGGGGAGGTGGAGACCGAGCCTGGCGCACTCCAGGGCGGTCTCGCTTTTCTGTCTCTTTGCCTGCCTCTCAAGGACGACATAGACTCCCATGGCCGTCACGTAAACCAGGAAGAGGAGAGAGTTCATCGGTCGTGCTCCTTCTCTCCATGTTCCTCTGCGACATATCGTCTCAGATCGCGCGCGAATATCGCTACAAGGACCAGAAGAGGGATCGTGATCATGCATCCCATGATCTCCAGAGGCCTGGCGGAGTGGTTCCGTAAATGTATTCCCGCGCAGAAGAGCGTTCCGGCGAAGCCTGCGAGGAGTGCGCACACCGACCCGGTCGTAATCAGGCTCCAGGCACGGGGTTTTGACACGGCTGGGGGAAGAAGCTCTCCGCCCCTGAGATGTTCCATTGCCATACTGTGCGCCTTTTCCCTGCGCCGGTATTCGGAAACGCCGTACCAGACGATGAACAGGCTGATGAATACTGAGGTGAAGTCCATGAGAGTCTCTCCTTCTGTAATGTTAGACGCACGAACAATCCATTTTCTTACATCATGTAAGAAAATATCCGGTCAATGCGTCTAACAATGTAATAGCCTGGATTCCTATGACTCCCGCCTCAGGGAACCGGTCAGATCGGCCTCTCGATGCCGAATTTCGCTCGATTGTAAGGGATTTCGCCCCTCAACTCTATCGGCATGCGTACCGGATGCTGGGGGACACGGAGGAGGCCACGGAGGCCGTTCAGGAAGTTCTTTTGAGTGTGCACCGGTCGCTCGCTGATTTCCGGGGCGATTGTGCGCTCGCGACCTGGATCTACAGAATCGCCCTGAACACGTTCTTTACCCACCGGCGCCGGCAACGGAACCAGCCTCTCCCGCTTATCGATCCGGAGGACGCACAGGCCCTCGTCGACGAAGACGGCGACGTGGAAGAAGAGTACAACCGGAAGGAGACCCGCGAGCAGTTGGCCCGTTGCATCGCGAAGCTCTCCCCGCGGGAGTCGGCGGCGATAACGCTCTTCTATATGGATGGTTTCGGCTACAAGGAAATCGCTTCTATCATGGGGACGTCGCTCAGTTCGGTGGGGCTCCTCATCCACAGGGGGAGGGAACATCTCCACATCCTTTTGACCGGAAAGAAGGAAAGGGCCGGGAAATGAATTGCACCGAGTTCAGGAGTCTGTACAACCTCTGGCTGGATGGGCGGAAGTCAACACCGCTCCTCCCGGAGGCGGCTCTCCACGCACAGGAGTGCAGCGAATGCGAGACCTACGCCGGAGCGATGCTCGAGATCGACGAGGGGCTTCAGAACATCCCTGATGTCCCCCTCCCGGAAGATCTTCTCGCGTACTCCGGCGGATCCGGCGTGCGCACTCCCGCCCGGGGGCGGGATCTCTCTTTCCTCCTTCGCAGGGGAGCGGCGTTCGCACTCCCCGCGCTTGCATCCTGGATAATCACCCTGTATCTTCCCCCGGGATGGCAGTTCGCCGTCCAGTCCCTCCTCCTCTCCGGAGCGCTGGTTCTGTGCGCTGCAACGTCTCTCCGCCCGAGGTTCATTGCGTAAGAGGATGCGATGAAAAAGACAATGATCATGCTCGTGATGTTTGTCGCCTCCGTCGCAGTCGCCCAACCCGCGCTCGACAATATTCTCTCTCCGTCCCGGCTCCCGTACCTGAAGCAGAGCCGTCTCATTCAGATCTCGAGCAACGATACCACCGGGGGAAATAGCGATTTCATCAGTGTCTCCGCGGGCGCCACGGCCTGTCTCGCGGATATCGAGGGGCCGGGCGTCGTCACGATGCTATGGGTGACGATCGCTTCGCCCGACAGGTATTTCCTCCGGCGGATTCTTCTCCGCATGTACTGGGACGGCGAGGCATCTCCTTCCGTGGAGGTCCCCATCGGCGATTTTTTCGGGACCGGCTTCCAGTACAAACACTATGTCACGCCGTTCGTCGGGATGTCCAGCGGCGGCTACTACTCCTATTTTCCGATGCCGTTCAACACCCGCGCCCGCATCGAGGTCGTGAACGAAACGGGACAGCAGATCAGTTCGTTTTATTATCATATCGACTACCAGAAACTGAGCGAGCCGCTCGAGCCTTCCGTCGCCCGGTTTCACGCATCATGGCACCGTGAGATCCGCACACAGCCGGGCCGGTATTTTACGCTCCTGGAAGCGGAGGGGGAGGGACACCTGGTCGGCGTGAACCTGAGCATGCAGAGCTACGATGGAGGCCTTTCCTTCCTCGAGGGTGACGAGATGATCTACGTGGACGGGGAGAAGGATGCGTCCGTGAAAGGGACAGGCACCGAAGACTATTTCAACAGCGGCTGGTACTTCAATCAGGGTGAGTTCGCGGCCCCCTACCATGGACTCATCATCAAGGACGACTCGCTGGGGCGCATCGCGGCATACCGTTTTCACGTCCTTGACGTCATTCCATTCAAGAAGTCGATTCGGGCTCTCATCGAGCATGGCGACCGGAATCGTGAGGTCGCCGACTACAGCAGCACCGCGTACTGGTACCAGAAGGAGCCCCACAGGCCGTTTGGAGCGATGATGCCTCCGGCGCTCAGGATTCCCCTCCGAGTCCAGGTCCCCAACGGAGCGGTCGAGGCAGAGTCGCTCACGCCGGGGGGGACGACGCTCCATTCCGTCATCGAGGAGATGTCGGCATTCGGTCCCGACTGGAGCGGATCGAAGCAGCGGCGCGTCGAAGGAAAGAAGGAAGGTGACAGCTTCACGTTCCTGGTTCCGGCGGCGGAGAATCTGTACGACGTCGATCTCTACTTTACGAAGGGGCCTGACTACGGAAATGTCGTCGTCCGTTGCGGCGGGCGGAACGTGTGCGCTTTCAAAGGGTACGACAGATCCGTCGCGCCCGGCGGCAGAATCTCTCTCCCGGATGTTCGGTCGGCCGAAGGGGAAATCCCTCTTCAGTTCGTCGTCTCCGGGAAGGATCCCCGGTCCGTCGGGTATGCCGTCGGACTTGACGCATTTGCGTTGCGCCCTCACCGCGAGTATGTTCCCCGGTGGTCCCTCATCGGGCCGTTTCCGAACCCCCGGGATTCGTCTCTGAAGAGGCTCGGGCTGGATATCGTGTACCCACCCGAACGGGAGATCGATATCGCAAAGACGTATACGGGTGCGGGGGGGCAGAAAGTAGGCTGGTGGCGCGTGAAGACGCCGAAATCCGGAAGTGTCGGGTTTGACACGCTCGACCCTCACGATCTTGTGGTGGCGTACGCGTTCACCTTTGTCTATTCACCCGAAAGACAGACTCTTCCTCTTCTCCTCGGGAGCGATGACGGTGTCAAGGTCTTTCTCAACGGCGAGGAGGTGTACAGGCTGCTGACGGTACGGGGCGCGGAACCCGACCAGGACAGCGTCCCCCTGCGCCTGGAGAAGGGGTGGAACAGGCTCCTGCTGAAGATTGAAAACAACTTCGGGGGATACAATTTCTACGCGCGCATCCCCGACCCTGCGGGGTCTCTGAAGTTCAACCCTGTCAGACCGGAGAACCATGGAAAGAACTAAGAACAAATTCGATCTTTCACTTCACCCGCACAGGCGGTTCAATCCCCTCAACGGGGAGTGGGTTTTCGTCTCCCCCCGGAGGACGCAGCGGCCTTGGCAGGGAAAAGTTGAGGAAACGTCGCGCGAGGAGAGCCCTGAGTATGATCCGGGCTGCTACCTTTGCCCGGGCAACAAGCGGGCGGGGGACGCGCGGAACCCGGCGTACGCCTCGACATTCGTCTTTGACAACGATTTCGGATCGCTTCTCCCCGGGACGCCGGCGAAAAAGGTCCGCCGCGGCAATCTGATTATCGCCGAAGGGGAGGCGGGGATAAGTCGGGTCGTCTGTTTTTCCCCGCGCCACAACCGGACGCTCGCGGAGATGGACCGCGCCGGGATCAGGGAGGTGGTCGACGTTCTGGCGGAGGAATACCGGATACTCGGGGGGAAGCGTTTCGTCAACCACGTCCAGATATTCGAGAACAAGGGGGAGATGATGGGGTGCAGCAACCCTCACCCCCACTGCCAGATCTGGGCCGAGCGGTCGATCCCGGTCGAACCTGCGAAAGAGAAGCGCCAGATGCTTGCCTACCGCCGCGCCCACCGCCGCTGCCTCCTCTGCGACTACGTGTCGCTCGAACTGAAGCTCGCGGAGCGGATCGTGTGTGCCAACGGGGATTTCGTTGTGATCGTCCCCTTCTGGGCGATATGGCCCTTTGAGACCATCGTGGTAAGCCGGCGGCATAACGGAAGCCTGACCGGCCTGACTGACATGGAACGTGACTCTCTCGCGGACGTCATACGGCGCATCACAGTCCGGTACGACAACCTTTTCAGGATATCGTTTCCGTACTCGTCGGGATTCCACCAGTCACCGACGGACGGGACAAAGCATCCCGAGTCCCATTTGCATATGCATTTCTTCCCGCCGCTCCTTCGCTCGGCGACCGTGAAGAAATTTATGGTGGGATACGAGATGCTTGCCAATCCGCAGCGCGACATCACCGCCGAGTCGGCCGCCGCGCGCCTTCGGGAGCTCCCCGAAATCCACTACCGGCATGAGCCTTCGTCGCACATATGAATGACGGGGAAGACCTGAAGGTACGTCGAAGACCGGATCTCTTGTTTGCCCCACGTGCGTTTGTCGCGTTTCCTTGAACGCTCGCCCGTCTGTGTCGGAAAGCCCGTTCCGATGTCTGAACTTCCTCTTAGAACTCCGTCCTCACCCTCAACCCGAATGTCCCGTTGACCGCCGCGGCCCCCGTCACCCCTGTTTCGATCCGTTCGTGCTCGTACCATCCGTCCACCCAGATCTGGTAGACCGGCTCGTAGGTTGCAATGAATTGAATCCTCTGCGTCTTCACTGGGTTCCCTCCGAGGAAGTCGACCGTGAGAGGATCGGCCGGGCGATGCCCCTGCTCGATGTCCCCGCCGACGTTCCTGATGAGATTCCCCGCACCGTCATAGACATTGTCGCCGTGCCGCTCGTAAAAATACCTGAGCGAGAGCGTCAGTCCCTTCGCGGGGAACAGGTCCCCCCGGATGAACCACGAATCCGAATTCGGCGCGATGCGGGGTCCGAGAGGCGCCCCGTAGCTCGTGTAGGTGTCCTCGATCGAATAGTCGTGCGAGAAGACGAACGGCTGGACGCGCGTCCATTCCACGATGAGGCTCGTGTTGCGGAACATCACCGGGTCGGTCAGAAAAAACCCGAGCTGGTACGCGTTTTTGTTGTAGAACCGGTTCTTGAAGAAGTCGTTGAGGTGGAGGTCGTCGAACAGTATCGTACCCGTGAGTTCGATCCCGGGGGTGAAGTGTGTCCGTATGTCGAACGACCAGAGACCGTTATCCCGTTCCCCCCTCGACCGCTGCGCCGACTCCAGGAGCATGATCGGTGTGAGGTAGGCCAGGTCGGGGGACCTGTTGCTGTACACGACCATCTCCTGAAACGCGACGTCGAAGAGACGCGGGAACGAGAACTCCAGCCTGTGTGCCGCGATATACTTGTCCGCGATGGAGGGTCCTTTCATCTTCAGCGCCGAGTCCGGTGAAACAAAATCGGTCCATGGCCTCGGGAGGCCCAGCAGCCATGCGTGCATGAAGGTGTAGCGGATCGACCCGTACCGGAAATCCGCACGCAGGAACGGGAAAGGGCGGACGTTGTCCGACATGATCATCTTTTGATCGTAGCCGTTCCCCCACAGGACACGTTCCGTCCCCACTTCGGCCGAAACGATTCCCCCGTCATAGCGTACATGCCCTTCGGCGGCGTCGAAGTTCTGTACGTCCGTTGAGCCTATCGCTTCCGTCTGCGCGATTGCCGGGTCGCGCCCCAGGAGCTCCCTGCTCCCCCAGAACTGTGCGTTGACTGCCTGGATGTAGTACCCCAGGTGGGGGGAGATCGTTCCGCGCGCCCTCAACCCTCCCTGTAGGAATTCCGCGTGTGCGCTCCCGAGGGCGTCGCCGCCGATCTGCCGCGCGTCGAATGTCAGGAGTCCGTTGACGAAGAAGGTGAGGTTGGTGTCCCGGTAGGCGTAGAGATATTTCTGCGTATCGGCGAAGAACCTGCCGGACCCGCTGGTCATCCCTTCTGCGGATGTGCTGATGAGTGAGTTCGTTCCCTCCGCGCTCCCGCTCACCTCGTACCGGAATTCGTCAACGTACCGGCGCGTCCAGTCCTTCTCCGACTCGGTCAGTTTGTCCCTGTTGTGATCGACGATGAGAAGAAACTCCCCGATCTCCCTGCGTGAGAGCGGGAGTACGGCGTCGCTGTACCGCTCGAGTATTCCCCTCACCGCCATCCGTTTCAGGAATGTATAGACGGGATCTGTTGCGGGGACATTTTCGGCCTGTGCGAACAGCAGTGACGGAGCGGCAATGGAAAGCGCCGCCGCAAAAATGAGCTTCCTGAATGCCATGCGTTGAACCTCGTGTGAATTCCTTCCTCCTGGAACAGACAGAATATACGGAATTCCATTGCCGAATCATCTCCCGTGTTGATTCTGTCCTGATTCCGGCCTACATTTCCACGGGTTCCCGTCCGTCGTTGCGAACGAAAGCATCCCCGTCCTTCCAATTCACTTTTCGCCCCATGCGATCACTCTTTTCGACGATCCGTATCCTGGTTCTTGTTCAGGCATTGCAGGCGCTTTCACTCTCCTGGTGCTCGGGTCAGGGGGAGAGCCTCGAAGTCCCGCTCCTCCGCTCGCCCGGCTATGGCCCTTTCCTCCCCGTCATCAGACTGAGCATCCCCGGGGAGAACGGGGGGGCGTGGGAGCGTGCGATCGCGGAGGTCCGCGGCATCCCCGTGGATCTCCACGGGTTCAGCGTCCGGTACCTGAACATGCAGATGGACCAGTACGTCTTCCAGTCCTTCCGGGCCGGACACATCGACCCGGCATTTGCCCTCGACCTGATCGCACGCAGCTCTTACGACACGACGAAGCTCACGCCGAAGCATGTCGACCAGGACGTCCCGGTCGTCGCGGGATTTGACGGGGAAGGGAACACCGTCTATGTGGTCGACACAAAGACCGATCACAGTTTCTGGGGGAAGGACCGGATCGTGGTCCCGCCGTTCCATGCCGATGCGCTCACCGCCGCGCAGATGGACAGCCTGAACGCTCTGATCGACAGACCGCTCGTGACATTCGAGTTCTACGACGGGAAGAAAGTGCGGGAAGGAGAGGTCGCAGTCCGTCTCTGCCCGTACGTGAAAATCCCCGCACCGCTCGCGCAGGAAACCCGCGGGAAGATCGTGTTCGGCATCGGCACGTATGAATACCGCCGGGGAGTGTTCAAGCTCGGGAAACGGGAATACATGTGCGCGGTGTCGAACGGGTTCCAGTCGGGGGTCTACGGGGGGAGGCAGAACGAGTTCGCGTTCTTCCCCTCCGGGGACAGCAGCACGGTCTCGCCCGCCTCAACCCCCCGCTACCGCTTCGGCGATCTGGTCGGAATCGCCGACGAGGTATTCCGCATCGCTTCGGTGTCCGTCGACGGGAGCGCATTGACGCTGCGCCGGGAAAAGAGGTGAGTTACCTTTTTGTTTTCCCCTTCCTGACGAGATTCTCGAGAGTCACGATATCCTTGGGAATTCCCGAAGAGAGTACTTCCGACCCGTCGGGGGTCACAAGCACGTCGTCCTCGATCCGGACACCGAATCCGCGATAGGCGGGTGCGACGACCGTGTCGGTTTCCGGGACATAGATCCCCGGCTCGACGGTAATCACCATCCCGGCCTTCAGCGTGTCGAGTGACCCGACGTCGTGCACGTCGATGCCGACATGGTGTGAGACTCCGTGCGGCATATAGTGTCCGAATCCTCCTGCGGAAAGCACCTCACGCGCTTTCGCCTCGAGCGCCGACCAGTGGACGCCGGGGCGAATCAATCGGATCGTTTCCTCCTGCGCACGCAGCACGGTGGAGTACACTTTCCTCTCCGCCTCGGTGAAGGATCCCGAGACGGGGAGCGTGCGGGTGACGTCGGCGGCGTATCCCCCGAATTCCGCCCCCACATCGACGACGACCACCTCTCCGGCGCGCATCTCCCTCCGGTCCTCGTCGTAGTGGAGGATGATGGAATTCGGCCCCGAGCCGACGATCGAAGGGAAGCTCGTGTAGTCGGCGCCCTGCCGGCACATCTCATATTCCACGGCGGCCTGGAGTTCGAACTCTCTCGCCCCGGGTTTGCACACCGCCATCGCGTGCCGGATCCCGTCCCCCGTCATCCTGATGGCGCTCCGGATCAGGTCCAGTTCCGCCGCGGACTTGCACTCACGCAGGCCCGCGACAAGCGGCCCGGCATTCCTTATCCTGAGTGACGGGTACCTCTCACGGAGCCTCTGCCTCGCTTCCTGATCGAGGAAGATCGCCTTGTTGTTGAGCCAGTCGTTGACGAACCCGGGATCGAGAGGGGAGATATAGAGTGATCGCACCGATCCGGCGATGAGGGGAAATATCTCTTCAAACCGGTTGGCGTCGAGGACGACGCCGTCCGAAAACGACCCGCTCGCTTTGAGTTCTTTCGCACGTGCGGCGGGGGCAAAAAGGAGCAGTGTCCAGGCCTTTCCATCCACCGCAACGCGGTGAGGGACGAGGAGAAGCGTTACGTCGGGCTCTGTGATCCCTGTGAGATACAGGAGATTGCTTTCCTGCCGGTACCTGTAACTCACGTCCCCGGAGCGGACACGGAAATCAGCGGCCCGGAAGACGACCGCCGCATCCGTGTCTGCGAGGGCGGCCAGGCGGGCGCGGCGCCCTGCGTATTCCGCGGGGGAGATCCCGCACCACGCATCGATCGACGTGAATACGAGGAACGCCGCGAGGAGGGCACGCACGGGGAGCTTCATGCTGCTTAATCCTTCAGAAGTGTCCTGTGTGCCGTGACCGACTGTGAGCCCGGGATCGTCATGTTCTGGGGACCGGTGAGCGCCACGGTCGATTCCACGTCATACTTGGAGTCCTCCCAGACAGGCATGCCGGTGGCGATATCCACGAAATATATTCCCGAGGTCGTCCCCGTCCCCTCAACGAAGAAATCCGCGCCGTTCATCGATCCCTTTCCCGAGATCGTCAGCTTCCCGGTGTAGGAAATCTTGAGGCATTCCGTCCCGCTCTTCGTTTCTTTGGAAAGCAGCGTGAAATCCCCCGTGGAGACGGTGACCATTCTCCCTCCCATCGCGTCGGTCGTGTCGGGTTTTGTCGCGGTCCATTTATCCCCGATCTTCACCGGCTTCGAAGGCATGATGTGGAGCCTGACCATGTCCTGTCGTCCCGATTGGGCCGCCAGACCGGTGAGTTTGACGGTGTCGACGATTTCCTTGTTGATCGTCTCTCCCAGCTTCGAGACCGTGAGGCGCGTCCGCTTGCCGATCATTTCTTTGAGGACCAGTGTCGTGTCCATCCTGGCGCTCTTCACGCTCACGCTCATCAGGTCCGGGGAGACCACGAGGACCGTTGAACCGTCCGCCCTGATCTCTGCCGGCACGAGCCGGGTCGTCGCGAGGACGGTTGATGTCGATTTCATTTCCTGGCCCATCATCTCCTGCGACGACTTGACAACTGAGGTGTCGGCAAATCGATAGACCTTTCCCTTCTCCAGCTTGTACTGCAGCGTGAACTGTTCCTGCGCGTCGGCGGCCGGGGACGCGGCCGTTCCGGCAACGAGGAGAAGAAGCAGTGTTCGGGTTGATATGCGCATGTGGGACTCCTACTGTTTTAGAACAACGTGGGACTGGTGACGGGTAGATACCTGTAGCGAACTGAATCGTTGGCGATATGGTAGGCCGTGAGAAACACCAGGCTCGCGGTCCGGGCGACCTTGCGCGTATTGATCAGCTCCGGGCGGTCGTTGACGCTGTGGTATACGCGTTCATCTCCGGAGTGGAAGAAGAGGTCGGGGATGTTCCTCTTCATGAAGCTCATATGGTCGCTCCCCTCACCCTGGGGGAGTTTCAGATCCACGAGGACGAATCCGACTCGCGCGTCCTCCTCCCGTGCGATCCGGGCGATGTCGGGTGATCCTTCCGACCCGATAATGAAGAGAGAGTCCTCTCCGTTCATCCCGACCATGTCCATGTTGAGCATTGCGACCGTGCTCTTCAGCGGAAACAGGGGATGCCGCGCATAGTACTCCGAGCCGAAGAGCCCTTTCTCTTCTCCCGAGAACGCGATGCAGAGTACAGTCCTGCGGGGGGATGACGGGAGACCGCCCAGTGCGGCGGCGATCTCCAGAAGAGCGCACGTCCCGGAGGCGTTGTCGTCGGCGCCGTTGAAAATCCATCGCGCCCCCGGGGCATGCTGCTTCAGATATCCAAGGTGGTCGTAATGTGCCCCCACGATGACCGTCTCGGATTTTAATGCCGGATCACTTCCCGGGAGCACCCCCACGACATTGCTGGCAGACATGTCGCGTATTTCGGTGCTTGTCTTGATGAACGCCTCGGCCCCGACGATGGGATACGAGCGGGGAACAACTCGCGCGTCGATCTGCCGTTCGAGCGCCCTGAGCGAATCGACGCTCCCGAAGAGCTGGTTGATGACCCCTTCCCCCGCGTGAACGACCGGGACCTTATTCTTCTCTTCCTCACCCAGCGTAAGGGGGAGTGCGTCCTTCGGGATGAGGCGCGAGAACGACGGCCACGGGAACCCGCGCGGTGCCAGCGAGGAATGGTTGAGCGGATCCGTCGCCACTATCACCCCGACCGCCCCGTGCTCCATGGCGATGCGGACCTTCGTCTCCACGCTGGAGTACTCCGTGGGGGCGGTGCCGAGGAACACCGAAGTCGAGTCTTCTTCCCCCGGCTCGTGCCGGAGAACGAACACGATCTTCCCCTTCACGTCGATTCCGGCGTAGTCGTCATAATGGTATTGCGGCGCCGTGATGCCGTATCCCGCAAAAACGACCGGAGCCCGGACGCTGCCGTTCGACGTCATCTCAAACGGCGAGAAGTCCGTCTTGATCTCGTACGACTTCTCAACGGATCCCGTCGTGACGCGGAGTGCGTTTTGCTCTCCGAGGCTCACGATATTGAGAAGGACGCGCTGGAAGTAGGAACCGTTGACCGGCTGGAGTCCGTCCCGGGCGAATTCCCGCGCAATGTACGCCGCCGCTGTGTCGAGTTCAGGGCTCGGAGTGTTCCGTCCCCTCATCGTATCCGAAGCCAGGTAGAAGATGTTCCTGTGGACATCCTCCGGGGTGATTCTCTCCAGCGCCCCTGCGGGCCACTGGCCGGTCGTGTGTGAACATCCGTAGAGGAGCGATCCGATCACTATCGCCAGGCCTGTTCCGATCTGTTTCATATGAGCCTCGGTTATTGCAGCTGCTTTCAAGGTTTGAGTTGACTATTGTCCGGCGAAGCAGGAGATTGAATGAACCTCCCCGTCCCGTCGTATTGCCGGTGGGAAGGCTCTTCGCAGATCTGCCGGAAGCGCGCGAACCTGACTGCACCCCCGGCAGATCGCATGTTGCCGTTCTGGAAATGCCCCGGATCAGAACCTGACCGGTGCAGGTCTCGGAGCTTGCCTGCGGGGTAGTCCTTCGTTCAGGTAGAAGTTCAAGCCGACCCTGGCGCTTGCGTATCCTTTGAAAGAACTCGTCGTGCGGGCATCGACGTCGTTCCCTATGTCTGTGAACCCGACGCTCGCATCGATTGAGATGTCGTTGTTGATGAACGACTCTATCCCGAACCCGGCGGGGATCATGTACGAGGAATTCCACGCCCCGTCTACGGGGGGGGCCAGGCCGACGCCCCACCGCTGGTAAAACAGCATACCGGCGCCGATATAGACGTAGGGATTAATCGTCTTCCTCGGGTAGAAATGGATAAAGACGACGACCGAAATGGGGATTGCGTTCACCTTCATGTAATTTGCGTATACACCGGGCTCGAGGGGTGTCGATTGGTTTGTTTTGAGCACTTCGTACCCCCCCGCCAATCCAAGCCCGAAATATCGCGCCATTTCGTAGCGAGCGACTACCTGGCCACCGAACCCCACCTTGTATTCGTTGTAATCGGTAATCCAGTAGTTGGCTCCTGCATCTATCCCTATGGCCCAGCGCCCTATTAGATTTTGCGCTTTGGCCGGTCCGCTTGCGAAGCAGAGGGAGAATATCATGGCTGTCAGAACCACAGGAAGTCTTTTCATCCGCATTCTCCTTCGTGGTCAGATGTTGACTATACACAATGAAACTATACCTTTAGAGGGGGAAAGTCAAGGAGTTTCATAGCGGATCGGGATTTCTTCACGGGGAAAATCTCCTCGTGGGCCGCGGTAATCGTTTTTCGCGAATCAACCCGTGTAAAAATCTGATGAATGGAAAGAAAAGAGGAATCTGGATTGCAAAGTGGCTCTTGCGGCCGGCATTGGTTCTTTTGCTTATTGCAATCCTCTGGCACTACTTTTCGGGCCTTCAGTTCCCGCTGGTGGCTGAAAGGATCAGGGGGATCGGTCCGGCGGCAGTTGTAATCCTGCTCCCTTACGGTCTTATCTTCGTTGTCGAGTCCTTCGCCTGGCGCCTCACGATCCGGAGGGAACCTCCGCCGGGAGTTGATATGCTGTTTCTCATTCGGGTCGCCACGGATGCGTTGCTGTATTCGATCCCCGGGGGGGTCGCCATCGGGGAGCCGATGAGGGCTGGTCTCCTCAAACGGGAGTGCGGGGTCGACATGACGGAAGGAATAGGTTCTTGCATTATTACTAAGATCAATATTGCGGTCGCACAGTCGGTTTTCATATTGATCGGTTTTTCCCTCGTCATAGTGCTCTACCCGGGAGTCGCCTCGCAGCTCGGACCGGGGGAGGGGGTCAAAGGGTTCAGCGTGATTGCACTTTCCCTTTTTTGTGCCGTCGCCCTCCTGACTCTTCCCTTCAGCGGTCCACGTATGGAACAGGTCTGCCGGTGGCTCGCACGTATCCCGTTCCGTCCGCTCCGGTCGTTCCTCACGAAAGGGGAGCCGTATATCTTCAGGCTCGATGAACATGTCGGGCGCTTTGCGCGGGACCACACGGGGAAGTTCGCACTCTCCCTCCTTCTCTCGTTTTCCGCCTGGGTTCTTATCGGAGTCGAGTCATTCCTCATACTGAAATTTCTTGGCGCGGACCCGACGTTCACACAGGCCGTCGCCCTCGAGTCGACAGCCTCACTGTTGCGCATTGTGTTCTTTTTCCTTCCGGGGGGAATCGGGGCTTCTGAAGTCGGTTTTGTGGCACTCCTGGTTGCATTCGGATTTCCTGATCCCGTCACGCTCTCCGCGGCCTATATCGCCATCAAGCGCCTCAAAGAGGCGGGCTGGATACTCATCGGGTACCTCATATTCTGGTTCATCGGGTTTAACCCTTTCCGGAAAGCAGAGCGCCCGGTGGAGGGATGAAGATATTCACGCCATTGAGGGTACGTTTCCTTTCCTGACTTGAGGGGCACGCATGAATCTCCCCTGTCTCCAGATCGCCGCTCTTCTTGTTGCCGTGGATCTCCTCTCCGCGCAACCCCGGCCCGGGGATTCCCCTCTCCGCGCTGACAGCCTGCTCCAGGCGGCTGTGCTCTCCTTTTACGACGGGGGGTATGCGCACGTGATCGACCTCCTGCAGCCGTCCGCGGGGACACCCCGGTCGCCGAAGGCAAACTACTACCTCGGGTCGTCGTTTGCCGCACTGAATGACCCTCAGAATGCGGTCCGCTACCTCAGGATGGCGGTGGACAGCTCGGCGGCGGATATTCCGTATCGGTTTCAGCTTGCGAAATCGCTGAGTGCCTACGGGGCGGCTGCTGACGCTCGTACCCAGTACCGTCTCATACTTGCGCAGGACTCCGCGTTTCTCCCGGCGCTCTTCAACCTCGGCACGCTCTGCTTTGACGGTCGCGATTTTGGGAGCGCTTCGGACCTGTTCTCCCTGGCTGTCGGTATCAATCCGAGGGATTACCTGAGCTACTATAACCTCGCTGCGTCACTTGTCAACCTTGGCAAGCCTGACTCCGCACTGCAATTCCTCCGGGCAAGTACGGCTCTCAACCCCCGGTATGCTCCCTGTCTGAGCCTCCTCGCCTCCCTGTACTACAAACGGAAGGAATATCAGGATGCAGAGCGGCTGTACGGGATGATCCTTGCCAGGGATAGCGCGAATGCGGACGACTGGGCACGCAGGGGATACTGTATGGAAAAACTCGGGAAGGAGAAGTGGGCTGTGTACTGCTTTCGGAATGCTGCGAAGTTCGATACGACGAACGCGACCTACTATGCACGCCTCGGACAGGCATGCTTCGAATTGAAGAACTTTGACTCCGCGGCAGCGTTCTACATTCACGCGGCCTCACTGGAAGAAGAAAACCCTGTCCTGTATCTGAACGCGGGGGTCTCGTACGCGAGGATAGACTCTCTGGAAAGTGCTCTCGATGCCTTCCACCGGTCCTATCTGGCATCCCACACGGAGCGGCTGGGAATGCTCTACAGCCAGATCGCCGGTGTCTATTACAGGCAGAAGCGATTCCGGCAGGCTGAAAAGTCGTACGTGAAGGGGCTGCAGTATGACCCCGGGAACTTGCGGGACGTTTTCTTCCTCGCCCACTCGCAGGAGGAAACGAGGAATTTCCGGGGCGCAGCCGCGTCGTACAGGCGCTTTCTCAAGCTTGCAGGAACCGATGCTGCCCACGGCGACCTTGTCCCGTACGCCAGAAAACGACTCAGGGAACTCTCTGTCGGCAAATGAATTCCGAGAGAATGGCGACTCTTCCTTGACATAACCCTTTCAATTGTCTACATTTTTGGAGTTACATCCCGCGCAACCTCCACCATTCAGGAGACGCTGAACCGCGAAGAATTGATACGGTCTGACTGTTTCGCGTAACGACAGTATGTCAAATTCGCCGGGAGGTGATTCATGACAACCGTATCGATTTTCCGGGGTTTCCATTTCCTGTCCGTTTTCCTTCTCCTGTTTCTCGGTGCGGCCCCGCTCCTGGGGCACGAATTCGCCGGCGGTGTTCGCGGTGATCAGTCGGCGGCGAAGAGCGTCCCCCACGACTATGACCTTGCGCAGAATTTTCCCAATCCGTTCAACCCCTCCACAGTCATTCGGTATGCGATCCCCGTTAAGTCGCATGTCCTCCTGACGGTGCACAACCTCCTCGGCCAGGTTGTCTCGACGATCGTGAACGGTGAGCAGGAGGCTGGCTTGCATGACGTCAAGTTCGAAGCCATCAACCTCGCAAGCGGCGTCTACCTGTACCGTCTTGAAGCGGGAAAATTCGTCCAGACGAGAAAACTTACACTCATCAGATAGTATCACCTGATACCATCTAACTTCCCGCATTTGCCCGATATCAAGCAGCACCAGCTGACTTTCAATCTGTCTCTACGTCCGTGTCTTCTTCCCCTCATCGTCGGGACCGTTGACGATGTGGCTGAATTTCGGGTCAAAGTGCTGATTGATCCAGCGGTCGATGATTGATCTCTTGAAGCGCCACTCCTTCCCCAGTTTTGCCGCCGGGATTCTCTTCTCCTGGGCCCACGTGTAAATTGTCTGCGGCTTCAGTTTCAGATATGCCGCGACCTCTTCGAGTGTCATGATCTCGTTGTCTGTCATGTTAGCGTAGCCACTTTGTCGTGTCAATCTCGGTTCTCTGCCGTTCGGGGGGGCGGCGGGTATCGCTGCTGTGCTCCGCCGGGCTCATCAGTAAATGTTCTTCTGTTTGCACGAATACTTGAGAGCGTCGAGCACCATCTTCATTCCAAACCCTCCGGCCACGACAAATACTCCGACTTTGACGTTTCGTTTTCTGATGCCGCCGTCAATGTAAAATTTTGCTCATCTTTTGTCAAGTATATTATTGTTTGTTATTGTTTGTTGAGTTCGACGTCCCCTCCACTTCCGCTTGTAAGAAAATCGGTCCCGCGCGCGTCTAATCTCCTGAACTCAAAATCCTGCCACATGGCCGGCCAACACCATGACCATCCTTCCCTTGCCGGGACCCGCAGCCTTCGTGGTCCTTTCCGCACTTATACTTTCCGGCTGCAGGATGCCGACGGCGGCTGAGGGGGCCGACATCCTTGCGAATCTGAGGTTTTCACCCGGGGCCTTCGATTCCTTCAGGCGGAACACCGAAATACTCTACACGTTGAAACAGCCGGCCCGTGTCACAGTCTCGATCGTCCGCCGCACGGCTTCCGGGGCGGACCAGCCTGTCGTAACGCTCTTTACCGAGATCATGGAATCGAAGGGATACCATTCCCATACATGGCTCGGCGATACGTCACAGGGCCTCTTTGTGCCTGCCGGCGACTATGTCGGCATCGTCCGGGTGGAAGACCGGCAGTTCGAGGCAGTTGTTCGCGTATTCCATTTCTGATCTGTACATCCACTCACACCTGGGGGAACAATGAACAACACAAGACTCGGTCCGATTCCTCGTCTTTGTACGGAGGTACACTTGACGACGGCGGTGGTTGCGGGCTTCACATTTCTCCTTCTCTTTTCCGGTTGCCGCCGGGAGACGCTGTATCCCACGGAACCGGCGCAGCCGCAGACGATCGAGACGCCTGAAACGGGGGAACAACTCCTCTGTGAAGCGATCGACGAAATGACGGCGATTGCCGAATGGTCCGGAACGGTGGATTCGCAGACCAAAGGAGAGAGGGTTCCCCTTCACTTGTATAAGAACTCCGGTGATTCGGTCTTCGTCTACGGCACGGTCACCTCCGGGGGGCTGGGGGTCGTCGTGACCGAGCGACACACACATCCGAAGGGGCTGCTTCTGATTACAGTCCGAAAATCATACGGGAGCCCGGGGCGGATCGTCAGCGAGGTGAAGCAATTCGATAGCTACGAAAGCTTCCGCGGTGATCAGCCCCAGCAAACCACGACGACGGAAGTCCGTCCCGCATCGCGTGACACGATTGTAACGTACGTCCTCAGGAACGGTATCACCGAGACATATACGTTCCGGCTCCCCGTCGTAACGCGCGTGACGGACCAGGTCAATCACACTGTGCGCATAACCTCCCGTTACGCCAGCGCGGGGAGCGCCGTCACCGAGGTGACGGACGAGAATCAGGCGCTCGTCAGGAGGACGACAAGTTCCGCACTCTCTACCGGTGCGCTCCAGACGCGGACCGACATGCCGGACGGGAGCTGGAGGGTCGTCATTTCACTCGGGAGAGCGGATGGGTCGATACTCCGTGAAACGGTGACAGGACATTGAGACGTGCAAATCTCCCCCCTTGGTGGGGGGGAGGGGGGAGATTCCATGCCGGTAAAAATCCTTGCTGCCATAGCGTTACTCTTCTTCTCTTCCCGCGTGAGGTGCCAGTCGGAGTTTGATGAACGACAGGAGGTCCCTGATCCCGCCGGCGGGGAGTCCGTCGCCGTTGATCCTCCCGGCCGTTCATCATACGGGCTCGATTCGCTCTACCGCCGCCTTGCGTCCCTCGAGGTTGAGAAGGCGCGGGAGGAAGCTGCATCGTCGAACTTCTGGCACAGACTCATCCCTCAGGTGTCAATAGCTGGAAGCGTCGGGATTCGTGATCTGGCGTTCCAGGATGCCGGCGGAGCACTTCTTCTTCCGAAGGACTCCTACAGGCTCACTGTCGGGATCTCACTCTCGTCTCTTCTCGAAGGCTCGGAACACATGCGAGCAGAACTCCGCCTGGCGGAAACGGAGACCCGCTTCTCCGTTCTCCTCCGCAGGCAGACCCTCGCCCGCCTCGCACTCGAACGGAAGAAAAAGGAGCTCTCGGCGGAACTCGCCGCGCTCCGGGAGGAACTTTCTGTGCGCGGGTCCGCCGTTGCGTGTCAGGAGCTTCTCTTTGCCCAGGGTCGCGTCGACTATCACGCGGTGGCGGGGGCGAGGATCGATCTGATCCGCCTGAAACACGCTGCGGCACGGCTCGAAATCAGGCTCCAGACGCTAAGAGAGACCCCCGGGGGAGCCCCGCCGGAATGATCTCGGGCGCGCTCGAAATAATCTACGGGGTCGATGCAGGGCTTGTGCACCCGCTCCTTCTCCCGGCGTCCCAGGGACCGGAAAAATTCGGCTACATCGTCATCACCTACGAGGATTCCCCGGATGTCTTTGATATCCTCTTCGTCCGCGGTGATTGCGTTGAGGAATATGCCGGTCTCCACCATGATCTCCGGACTCTGCTCAGCGAAAAATCCGTGAAGATGGGTCTGGCGGCGTGCGGGATGAGGTGCCGGGTCTACTTCTTCTCTGTATCCCAGCAGGGGTTCGACAGGTTCCGGAGGACATTTCACACTGTCCCGAGTGTCAACGTCGTGATCGACCGGCTCTCGAGAAAGCAGCTCTCTTCATTGCTGATCGGGAGCGGGTGCAAGAACGGCATCCTCGAGATCGACCGCCCGTCGCATCCGTTCCCTCTGATCGTCCTCAACCGGTTTCACTCGGCGGAGGAATTGGTGAAAGAAGCTTTCCGATTTAGACAGGGGAGGATGATCGTGTACGACCTGGAACTGAACGCACTGATTCGGCAGCGGGTGGAAACTCTCGTCGGGAAACCCACTGTCGATCACGGGGAAGCACCGGAAGCGAGTACGGTGGAGACGACGACCGCGAACGCGGCGGGGGCGGATGATGAGCGACGGGAGAAGCCCGACAATGGGGTTCCGTTGCCGGATATTACTTCGGAGGTTTCGGCTGAGACACATCTGGCCGCCGCATTCCGAAGCGCGCTGAACGACTTCCTGAGTGCCGTTGTCGAGATCCACGGGGGGAGGCTGGGGAAGAAAATGGAGGGGATCCTCGACCGGTTCTTCCCCCACCCCGGGGTATTCAACCCCGCCCTCGTGACTCCCTCGAATGCTACGTGCGTGCTGGACCTGATTGAAGAATTCGTGACGAGGGACCGCTTCGACAGGAGGGCCAGAGTCAGGGAAAGGGCGCTCGTTATCGTCAAGGACCTCTACGAGAGCAACAATGAACTTCTGCAAAAGCTCGGCGTCGAGGAAAAAGTGCAGAGTTGCTACATGCACCTGGGAGAATGATCCCTCCGATGGGGAGAGACGCGGATGAAAGCGTCGACGCACATTGGCTTTGCGGGATTCTTGTATCTCCTTCTTCTCACGACTGCCGGCGTCGGCCTGACGGCCCTGAACGCCATTGCGGTAACGGTGGGCTCGGTGATGCCTGACATCGACACCGGCGCGAGTTTCATCGGGCGGGTGCTTCCTCCCCTGACGCGATTCCTCGAGCGGAGATTCGGTCACAGGACACTGACACACTCGCTGCCGTTTGCGGCACTGCTGTCGCTCCTCTTTCTCGTCCCCCTCATGGCGGGGATCGATCTCTTTGCCTGCCTCCTCGTCGGTTACGTGTCCCACCTTCTCCTCGATACGTGCACGCCGAACGGCGTGCGTCTCTTCTACCCGTTGTCGGAGGTTCGCTGTGTTTTCCCCTTTGACGGCAACTCCCCGCATCGCTTCAGGGTTGCGACAGGATCGAAAATCGACCGGGCTCTCGGCATTCTGTTCTTCACCGCCTGCCTCCCCGCATTTTATGTCGCACATCAGGGGTATGAAAGATTTATCCGCGTCACGCAACACACAATTGAATCCGCCGTCAGGGACTACGAAGAGTACGCCCGTTCCAGTATTGTTTTCGCTTCGATGGATGCGCGCGACCAGCTGAGCGGCGAGCCGTTGAAGGGGAGCTTCCAGGTTGTCGGCGCGCTCAACCCGCATGCGCTGGTATTCAAAGGACCGGACGACCGTCTTCACACCGTCGGGAGGGACTTTGAATCGGACTATAGTGCGGACAACATCATCTGCATGAGGGGGGGTCCCGCGAGCGCCACGGTCCGGAATGTCGAAATGAACAGCCGGTTTCTCGGCTCGCTCGCGGCGTCCGACGACACTTCGGCCGAATCGCTCTTCTTCGGAGAAGTCGTGACGGCCGGGGAGCTGCTCATCCCCGGACGGGTTCGGCGCTTCAGCTCGGTCACCGGATCGGGAAAGCGCGTCCGTATGAACTATGCCAGGGGATGCGACCTGAGGGAGCTGAACCTTGATAACGTGGTCGCCACCGGCGGGACAGTGACCGTTAAGACCGTCAGGAGGGAAGGAGCCTCCGGTCCTTCGAACGTGGTCCTCCCTCCCCCGTCGGGGGGGACTCTCCTCACGTTTGTCGTGAGCCCCGGCGAGACGGTCGTGCTCCGGAAGCAGAAGGGGGACACCGTCCGTGCGGGGGAGACGCTTGCGCTCAGGACCGTTCCGACGTCCTTCGACGAACAGAAGTCACTGAACGATCGGAAGCGGGAGAGCACCGCGATGCTGGACCGGACATCACTCCTGGAACTGGACCGTGGAATCGCAGACGCGGCACTGGCCTCCAGGTCTGATTCCCTGGAACATGGAAACGCGTGTGAGCTGGTCCGAAGAGGTTTCGCCTCGTCTGCCTCCCTCATCAGGACGGAGCTTAAATGGGAGAGGACGAAACGCGCGCTCGGAAAGCTGGTCGCGGCCAGGCGGCTCATCGCCGGGAAAATTGCCCTCGACGCTGCCCGGCTGACTCTCGCGGATGCCGGGCTTCGGGCGAAGGCCGGAATCCATGCACTCAAATCGGAATTCCGCGCCCCCTTCGACGGGGTCCTTCTCGACATTCGCCGGGAGCCGTTCAATGGAAAAGAGAAGATAGTCTTTCTGATCAGAAGGCTACCCTCATAGACGCCCATGTCCTACCGCTGCACAAGTTGCAAAAACGAGATCGACGACTTCTGTCTCCTTTGCCCCTGGTGCGGCGCATGGATGACGGTCAGGCAGTTCCGGGATATGAGTCACGGGGGCTCGCTCCCCCTTCCGCTTCCGGACGTGGTGGCGTCCTCTCTCTCGAGAATGAAAACGCGCGTTCATGCGTTCGATGCGCTCCTGGGCGGAGGGTTCGTCGTGGGGAGCTCGCTCCTGTTGACCGGTCCTCCGGGTGCGGGAAAATCGACGCTCCTGCTCCAGCTCCTGGAATCCTCCGCACAGAAATCGCTGTATGTCAGCGGTGAGGAGTCTGTACAGCAGCTGAAACTCAGGGCGGACCGGCTCCATATCAACTCGAGAGCGATCGCTGTCCTGTTCGAGACAAACGTGAACCTCGTAGTCTCCCACGTGCGGGAGGCGCCGCCGGGACTCCTTGTGATCGACTCGATCCAGACGGTGTATACCGAGCTGTCCGAGTCCCTGCCGGGGACCACCGCGCAGATCCGCAAGTGCACCTACCTGCTCCGGAGGCTCGCGCAGGAAAAGGAGATGGTCCTCCTCGTCGTCGGTCAGGTCACAAAAGGGATGCAAGCGGCAGGCCCGAAGATGCTGGAGCACGCGGTGGATTGCGTTCTTTCCATCGGGATGAGTGACGAGAGCCCGGCCGTCAGGACTCTTTCGGTTTTGAAGAACCGGTTTGGGCCCGCGGGTTGTTTCCTCTCCCTTCCGCTCACCGCGGACGGTTTCGTCCTCCGGGGGGAGTGAACCATGGAAATCCGGACAGGCACCGTGGACGTTCGCCAGGATCAGGCGTTTTTCGGGAGAGAAGAGGAATTGCGCCGCGTCCTGAAGAACCTGACCGAAGGGCGGCACACCCTCCTTGTGGGTCAATACGGAATAGGAAAATCCAGCCTCATGAATGAGGCGCGGCTGCTGCTGACCGGCGGGAAACACCGGGTGGAGGTTCAGGCCGGCGGCCATTCCGTACAGAAGGACCGTCTGCTGACGGTGAGTTCCCCCGCGCCTCTGGGCGACTGCCTCAGGGAAATGGCGGGAGGGCTCTACCGGAACAAAGACCTCAGAGTGGAATCTGCCGACGAACGGGACGACTGGGCGCTCCTGAAGGTGCGATTCACCCGCCTCGGGATACATCGTATGCAATCCGAGATATTGAAGAGCATCGTCCGGAGCAGAAAGAAGTACATCGTGTTCGTGACGAATCTTGACAGGGTCTCGCAGTCCAGCCTTCAGTTTTTCCAGTCCCTCCTCCGGGTCACCGTCGTGTGCGGGGCTGCCGCTGCGACGAGGGACCAGGAGGTGTTCCGTTGTTTCTGGGCATCCTTCGAGAGAATTCACCTGGAACGCCTCCCGGGCCCGGTTGCTCTCCAGCTTGTCTCCCATCTCATGAGGCACTATCCGCTGAACGTCGTGGACCCGGTTATGTGCCGAAAGGAGATCCTCTACAGCGCCGCCGGCAATCCGTTTCACATCAAGAATCTGTTGTACAGGGCCATCACGCAGAAGACGCTCGGGCGCAGGGAGATCCGCGATTTTCGTACCGTGGAGGAGGGCTCCTTTTTCAATATGGGTCCCCTCTACATGATCGGCGCCGGCGTGCTGACCGCGGTGAAGTTCTTCTCCGTCGGTGCCGAAAAGCGGGAGCACTACATCTACTATTCCGCAATCGGGTTCATGCTCTATCTCACGTTCCGCGTGTTCCGCAGCTTCTTCGTTTTTCGTCCACAGCGAAGAAAATAACGAGCAATCGCGCAGGCTCGCCGCCGGTGTCGGACTTTGTTTGGTTGAGAATCGCCCCGTTTTTTTCTACTATGAGAATGGTGGTCCCGGGGGCGATCCGGATGATCGGCCCGCATGCTCTGCAGCTCGCGCACAGGAGGTCTCAATTCGATGGAACGACACTTTCTCGGGAATTCAGGTCTGGAAATCGCCCCCCTGATATTCGGGGGGAACGTGTTCGGGTGGACTGTGGATGAGCCCGGGGCGTTCAGTCTGCTGGATGCGTTTCAGGCGTCAGGGTTCAACTGTGTTGACACTTCTGACTCGTATTCAACCTGGGTCCCCGGCAACAGGGGGGGAGAATCCGAAACGATAATCGGGAAGTGGATGAAGCTCCGGGGAAACAGGTCGAAAATGGTGATCGCGACGAAGGTGGGGAGCGAAATGGGTCCCGGAATGAAAGGGCTTTCGAAACTCTACATACTCCGGGCGGCGGAGGATTCTCTCCGGCGCCTCCAGACGGAGTACATCGACCTCTATCAGACGCACCGCGACGATCCCGGAACGCCTGTGGAGGAGACTCTGGAGGCGTACGCTCTCCTTGTGAAGGAGGGGAAGGTCAGGGCTATCGGGGCGTCGAACTTGACCCCGGCAAGGCTGAGTGCGTCCCTCGAAGCGAGTGACCGGAGCGGATATCCCCGCTATCAAAGCATGCAGCCACATTACAATCTTTGCGAGCGGTCGGCGTTTGAGAAGGAGCTCGAACCTCTGTGCCGGGATCAGAAACTGGCGGTGATTCCGTACTACCCGCTCGCATCCGGGTTTCTTACGGGGAAGTACCGTTCCGAACATGATCTGTCGAAAAGCGTGCGCGGGGCCGGCGTACGGAAGTATTTCAACCAGCGCGGGTTTCGCATCCTTGCAGCTCTCGACGCGGTCGCTGCAAGGCAGAAGGCCACGCCGGCCTCGGTCGCACTCGCCTGGCTCCTTGCCCGGCCGGGGATCACGGCTCCTATCGTCAGCGCTACCAGCCCGCGGCAGTGGGAGGAACTTGCCGCAGCTCCCGGGATCCGGCTGGACAGCTCATCCAGGGAGTTGCTCAACCGCGCCAGCGCCTGAGGCACACGGATGAAAGCCATGCAGTTACAGCGGATCTCCAGCCTCGCGGAGAATCTCGCCCCCCTCATCCCCGTGGAAATCACTCAACCCCGTCCCGGCCGTTGTGAAGTGCTGATCAAAGTCTCCGTGTGCGGAGTCTGCCACACCGACCTGGACGAGATCGAAGGGAGAACTTCTCCTCCCCGGTTCCCGGTCGTGCCGGGGCATCAGGTTGTGGGGCGCGTCGAAGAGACCGGGTCCGGCGTGAGCGCCGTCCGCACCGGCGAGAGGGTCGGCGTCGCATGGATACATTCGGCGTGCGGGGGATGCAGGTTCTGTCGTGAAGGGAATGAGAACCTGTGTCCCGGGTTCATGGCGACGGGGAGGGATGCCGACGGCGGATACGCCGAGTACATGGTCGCGCGGGAGGATTTTGTACACCGGATCCCGGAGATGATTCCTGATGTGAAGGCCGCACCCTTGATGTGTGCCGGGGCGATCGGCTACAGGTCGCTCCGCCTGGCCGGGATCAGGGATGGGGAGACGCTGGGCCTGACGGGTTTTGGAGCATCGGCGCATCTCGTCCTCAAAACGGTGAGGCACATGTATCCCCGTACCCGGGTCTTCGTGTTTGCGCGGGGGGAAGGGGAGAAGGCCTTTGCCCGGGAGCTCGGGGCGGTCTGGACGGGCGGGGTGGGCGAGGACTCGCCCGTGAAGCTGCGCGCGATCATCGACACGACCCCGGCATGGATCCCGGTGGTGGAAGCACTGAAAAATCTGGAGCCGGGGGGCCGGCTCGTCATCAATGCCATCCGGAAAGAGGAGTCGGACAAGAGCAGCCTTCTCGGGCTTGACTACCCCTCTCATCTATGGATGGAGAAAGAGATCAGGAGCGTGGCGAACGTTACTCGGCGGGACGTGCGGGAATTTCTGGACCTTGCTGCAGCGATCCCCGTCTTGCCGGAGACCGAGGAGTTCCCCCTCCTTGACGCAAACAGGGCCCTCCTCCAGCTCAAAAACCGCACGATACGAGGGGCGAAGGTCTTGAGAATTGCCTGAGGATCGGATATATTAGGGAGAAGTACCTGTTCATACGCATAGGCCCTCCGCAATCAGGGGGGCCTTCTTTATGTGTGCATATCGGAGTGGAGAACTGCGGTCATGACAATTACAGAACTTTCGATCAAGCGTCCCACGCTCGTCATCGTCGTTTTCACGGTGCTCGGTGTGCTGGGGATATTCAGCTACACGCAGCTGAAGTACGAGCTTCTTCCGAAGATCACACCGCCGTATGTCACGATCACGACAATCTACCCCGGCGCATCGCCTGCCGAAGTCGAAACGAGCGTCACCAAGATCATCGAAGACGCCGTCTCCGGCATTGACAAGGTTGCCAATGTGTACGCCACGTCGTCGGAGGGGGTTTCCCTCGTATCGCTCGAGTTCACGATGAGCGCCGACGTTAACGTGTCCCTGCAGGACGCTCAGCGAAAGGTGAGCGAGGTGGGTTCGCGTCTCCCCTCGGGCGCAAAGAATCCCACGATCTCGAAGTTCGCGCTCGACGAGCTTCCCGTCCTGCGCATCGGAGCGACCGCAAACATCCCCTCCCGGCGGTTCTACAAGATGCTCGATGACCATGTCAGGCCACGGCTGGCAAAACTCGAGGGTGTCGGCCAGATCACTCTCGTGGGAGGAGACGAGCGCGAGATCAAGGTCAACATCGACGCGGAGAAGCTCAGGTCATGCGGCCTTTCCCTCCTGCAGGTCGATCAGACGATCCGGTCGTCGAACCTCGACTTTCCCACCGGAAAAGTCGAGCAGGGAGGGGCCCAGTACATCGTTCGCCTGGCCGGCAAATACCGGTCCATGGATGAGCTTAAGCGGCTTGTGGTCGGCCAGACGCGACAGGGTGGGAATATCAGGATTGAGGACGTCGCGGAGGTCGAAGACGGACGAAAGGACTACTCCCAATTGAGCCGGATCAATGGCAAGAGCTCCGTCGGGATCATCGTGCAGAAACAGGGGGATGCGAACGCCGTCGAGGTGAGCAAGGTGGTGCGCGGCGAGATGCTGCAGATGGAAAAGGAGTACGCCGGCGTCGGCCTGGCGTTTGAGGTTGCGCAGGACGGCTCCACGTTCACCGTGGAAGCCGCCGACGCGGTGAAGCACGATCTGGTCCTGGCGATCTTCTTTGTCGCGATAGTGATGCTGGCGTTTCTCCACAGCGTCCGGAATTCCGTCATCGTGATGATCGCCATTCCTTCCTCCCTCGTCTCAACGTTCGTCATGATTCTGGCGTTCGGGTTCTCGTTGAATCTGATGACGCTCCTGGGCCTTTCCCTTGTGATAGGGATACTCGTCGATGACTCGATCGTCGTGCTGGAGAACATCCACCGGCACCTGGAGATGGGCGATGAACAGCGGGTAGCGGCCCTGCGGGGCCGGAACGAGATCGGGTTTGCCGCCCTCTCTATTACGATGGTGGATGTGGTGGTGTTTGTTCCCCTGGCGCTGGTTTCCGGCCTGGTCGGTAACATCATGAGGGAGTTCGCACTCGTTGTCGTGTCCTCCACGCTGATGAGCCTTTTCGTCTCGTTCACCATCACGCCGCTGCTGGCGTCGCGGTTCTCGAAGCTCGAACGGATGACCGCCGGTTCGATACTGGGGAAATTCTCACTCTGGTTCGAAAAGCAGTTCCATGGGCTTACCGTCGGCTATCTGAAGGCGCTGGAGTGGAGCCTCCTGCATCGGGGCCGGACGTTCCTGATGGCCCTGGGACTGTTCATGGCCTCCATGCTCCTTCCGGTGTTCGGGTTCATCGGGACGGAGTTCATGTCTCCGTCGGACCGGGGGGAGTTTACGGTGACAATGGAGCTTCCATCCGGCTCATCGCTGGAGAACACGAATTATGTCACGCTGGATGCGGAGCGGATGGTGTTTGCGTTCCCGGAAGTGGACAAGGTGTTCACGAACGTCGGCGTATCGACCGAAGGGTTCGTGGGACAATCCTCCAACTATCTGACGGAGCTCAACGTCACACTCGTGCCGAAGGAAAGCCGTACGCGGTCGACCGATGAGATCGGCGATCTCATCAAGAAGAAGATAGGACAGATCCCGGGCGTGAGGGTCAGGACGAGTCCGATCGGGATATTCGGCACGGCCAACCAGTCTCCGATCGCGCTTCTCGTCAGCGCGCCGGAGTACGAAGGCGCGCTCAGGGCGGCCGAGGGGATCGCCGACGTGGTCAGGAGAATTCCGGGGACGTCGGACGTCAGGCTTTCCTCGGAGGCCGGAAAACCCGAGATGCAGATCGAGATCGACAGGGAGAAGATGGCGAGTCTCGGGCTCACGCTCGGCGAGGTCGGCGAAGCCCTTCGCATTGCCTTCAACGGCGACGACGAGTCGAAGTACCGCGAGGGGACCGACCAGTACCCGATCCGTGTCGTCCTCGACAGGTTCGACCGGTCAAGAACCGCGGATATCGGTTCACTCACCTTCGCCAACCGCAGGGGCCAGCTCGTCCAGCTGAAACAGTTTGCCTCCGTCGGGCTCGGGACCGGCCCCACGAAGCTCCAGCGCCAGAACAGGAATTATTCCGTGACGGTGTACTCCCAGGCGGTGGCGCGTCCCGCCGGGAGCATCGTCGCGGACATCAAATCGGCCGTCGCAAGGACCTCCCTTCCGCAGGGGGTGGGCATCTCGTACCTGGGGGACGAGAAGAACCGGTCCGAGTCCTTTGCGAGCCTGCTGCTCGCACTGGCCGCGGCGATCCTCTTTGTCTACATGATCATGGTGGCATTGTACGATTCATTTGTCTATCCTTTCGTTGTTCTCTTCTCGATCCCGGTCGCGATCATCGGCGCGTTCCTGGCCCTGGCGCTGACGATGAAGGCGCTGAACATTTTCACGATGTTAGGGATAATCATGCTCGTCGGTCTTGTGGGGAAGAACGCGATACTCCTTGTGGACAGGACGAACCAGATGCGCCGGGAGAAGGGTCTGTCCGTGCACGATGCGCTCACCGAAGCTGCGCAGACCAGGCTCCGGCCCATCCTCATGACCACGGCCTCCATGGTGGTGGGCATGTCTCCGATCGCGTTCAGCGTCAGCTCGGGTTCCGAATTCAAGAGCGGCCTTGCCTGGGCCCTCATCGGCGGGCTCCTGAGCTCGCTCCTGTTGACGCTCGTGCTCGTGCCGGTCGTCTATTCGAAAGTCGACCAGTGGCGCGTCGCCCTCACGCACCTGAGGTTCCCCCTCATTGCGGGGAAAACGAACAGTGTCTCACGAAACATCCAGCACACCGACATGGTACCGCCGGGCCTCAATTGACGATATCCGACCCTCTCGCGCCCGACCTCAGGACACTGATCGAGGCCGCCGTCGAGGACACACTGACGCTGCAACAGCTCAACGCCCTGGTGAAGCTCTGTCACTCCATGGCGGCGGTGGCACTGCGCAGGAAGATTGCGCCCGTGATGCTGGACTCCGGTGTGCACGGGACGAACTACCGCGATCTGGCGTACGATTGCATCGCGGAGCTCTTCCAGCAGGGTGAGAACGGCTCGCTGTTGCAGATCAGGGCGTACTTTCAGGGGATCGACCGTGCCGGGTCCTCCGATCAGGAACTGCTGACACACCTCCGGCGGATCGTCTTCACTAAAGTCAACCACGGGGTCGTGCGGTTTTACGGCGAGGCCGACCCCGACCTGGGGAAGATTCTGCGCAATATCAGGCTGTCGATCCAGGCCCTTCGCAACTTCACCGTCGTCGAGAGATTCGGCGAGACGTTCCTCCTTCCCGCCTTCTCCCCGTCCCTGGAGAACCTCCCGCCGTTCGGCCGGGAGGAACTGGAGAGGACCCTGAGGGGGGACGCCCGTGCCGACGATCATGTCCCTGCGATGCTTGCACATCTCTCCCGCCTCCTTCGCGGTCAGCATGAGCACTCGAGGCTGGTCTCCCTGACCACTGTCGCACTGACAATCAAGTCAATCTATTTCACTCCTGAGAGGGTGGATCCCGGCCATGTGGCCGTGGAAGATCCCTTTACCGTTTCGGAGATCCTGACGCTTGTGCAGAGCGCCTGCAGCGAGGTGCTCGGCAGGATGGCGGCGGAGTATGTCGACAGCGGAAAAGTGGAGCGCGAAATGTTCCGGAAGTACACTCTGGTTGTCGAAAAAAATGTCGCGTTGCGTTTTACCGGCGAGGAATCCGACGGCCATTCGTTGTTTTGTGGCCTCAAGTCGCTCGTTCCTTCACTGTCGGAGGCTGAATACAGGGTTACGCACAGGGCCCGGCTGGAGTACCTTTCGCGGCTGGCCTACAAAAGGTCGGTTGAAATCCTGCGGATGAACAGTTGAGGGGGGGGTGGACTTCCCTTTTTTTCCCTCTCCCTTCAGCGTGTCGGTCGTGATGCAAGGACATAGAGAGTGAAGATGGATCATCCCAGCGAGCACAGTATTGAGCTGTACGTCCTGCGCGCCCCTGATGGAGAGTCGGGGCGGGAGGAGATTGAGGCCCACTTGAAGGAGTGCGCCGGGTGCCGCACACTCGTTGATGCCGCCTCGTCCTTTTACGCGGAACTGCAAGTCGAAATTCTGAACCGTCCCGCCGGCAACCCGTCCCCCTTCCGGAGCCTCGCCATTACGTCCAGGCGCTCCCCGGCTATTTTTGAGTCTCCCTTCCGCGAAGCCCGCCTCTCACAGGTTTTTTCGGGCGGTCCTATGCGCCGTTTCGTCCGTGCGCACCCGTTCATCGCCGGAGGGGGGGGGCTGGTGCTCGCAGGAGGGATCGTCATGCTGATCCTGACGTTCCTCCGGCCGCCGGCACGGGACCTCAATCCGACCAGAGTCATCGAGAACAAATATCAGAACACGCTCGATGCATATAACAGGGCGGATGAAAAGCTCTGGTCGTTGCCGGTCCCGCACCTGGGTACATACGCGGACCAGGAGGTGACGACCGGTGCGAGATACCTGCAACTTGCGGACCTGGACGGAGACGGTATGAACGAAATCATCACGTCGCTGCCGGTGGATCCGGGTGAGGTCGAGGAAGGGAGTGTCCTGCACGTGCTCAATTACAGGAAGACCGATCTCCTGAAAATCAGACCGGGGGAGGCGGTCGTGTGTCGCGACCGGTTCTATCCCGATGAATTCCACATACGTGGCTTTAGCGTCGGCGACTTCTCCGGATCTGGACACATGGAGATCCTTGTCCTCTCAAATGACCTCCATTCCCCGTCGATCGTCTCGCGCTACGACGCCGGCGGGAAACGGTTGGGCACGTTCCGTCACTTCGGACAGCTTCGCCTGATGGATACGAACCCGCTTATGGACGGAGCACGGAAGGAATTCGTTTTCTTTGGCGCGAGTGACAGGGATGAGGGGAAATTCACCGCGATTCTCCTGGGTCTCGATCCATCTCTGATTGTCGGCGACGGGGAATCGTCATTCTCCGGCGGGTTTGGCCTTCCCCATTCAGCGGCCGAAAGATATTACGTCCACATACCTCCGACTGAGGTGGCGAAGGGGTTCGGGTTAAACGTCTTCTTCCTTGGCGCGAAGGCGGTGCCCCTGCAGGATGAACCGGGATTTCGCGTCGTTGCGGGAGGGATCCCGGATTCCTCCATATATTTCGAGTACATCTTCCGGGCGAACTTCAGCATAGTGGAGGTCAAGTCAGAGAACAAGACGAAGCACCTTTTCGACAGGCTGGCGGCGAAGGGTCTTGTGACCGGTGGTTTCTTTGACGACTATATGAAAGTCGTTGCCGGAGAGGTTCGATATTGGGATGGTCATCGCTGGCAGCTCCGGCCCACTCCCGTTTCCAACTGACCCCCCCCAAAGAAAAGAACCGGGATCGAAGCCGCTTGCTCTCCCCATGACAGGGCGCTTCGATCTCTCCCGGTTCAATCTCCTTGCTGATCTCTCTTCAGGATCCCTGGGCCGGCTTCTTCCCGTACACGAGCGAGGCGACGATGCCCATGACGATGTTGATCAGCACTCCCAGTATGAACCACTCGAGCGTCAGGCCATAGGGGACCGCGACCATCGCGTACGTCCCGTATGCCATCCCGATGCTGAGCCAGATCCCGACGTACAATCCGTACCGGAATCCCTCGGCAATTCCCTTCCCCTCATATCCTTTCGAGAAAATGAATGTGAAGAAAAAGGAGCCGACGAGTGTGATCACCGGGTATATCCACTGGAGTGAACCCATGTCGGTCCGCCAGACGGGGAGGGAGCTGAACGCGTTGCCGAGTATGAAGTTATAAACAATCATGTTGCAAACGACCGCGGTCACGAAGACCGCGACGAACGCCATCCAGAATTTCTTGGTCATGGCTTTCTCCGAACTTTGGGGGGGATACGTGAGTTGCGTGGAATGGGACGGGGGATGTGTAATGAAAAACCTTGCCAAAGTCAACCCGTTTGGGGTAAGTGACAGGTTTTTCAGTGGATTCTCCACCAGAGGGGCGGGATTGACTATCGTCCCCCGGCGCAATACATTGGATCACACTTGACCCGTAGGGGACGGAGGAATTCATGGAAAACGTTTCGACCCAGGACGTCGTAAAGCACACCATCCTGCGGCTGATCGTGGTGGCCTGCTCGACCGCCGGGTTCGGGTTCCTGTTCTTCCGGCTCAACGTATTTGACATGCGGATGTGGCCCTCCCAGTTTTTGACGAGCGGGGTCACGGCCGCGATATTCTATGCAGCCCTGAAAACGCCGCGATGGCGCGACGGGTTTGCCGCTCTTTTTGTCTGGTACCTGGTCCTGACGTTTCTCGTTGGAGAGTACAACTCGTGGCTGCCGATTCTGTACTTCGCGTACGTAGCAGGAATTGCCGCTGCCGTCTATCTGTACCATCACTTTGTCCGGAACGATATCGTCCGCGGGATGGTCCAGCGGGTTGCCGCCGCCGGTGTCATCACGGCGGTCGTCAATGCCGTCATCATTCTGTTCCTCGGGCTCTTCTCCTGGCGCACGATCTTTGCGTCGCCCGGGTATATTGCATCCGCGGTCTTCAAAAATCTCCAGATCGGGACTCTGATCGGGATTGGTTTCGGCGTAGGCGTGGAGATCGCGGAGTACATCATCCGCAGGTTCGCGCATGGAGAAGAGCCGGAACCGGGGCCGGCAACCGGAAGTGGATCCGCCGGGATCCATCACGAGACGACGAGCATGGATGGCGAACCGATCGCCGTCACCTGTGCGTCGTGCGGTGAAGAGCTGGAATTGACACCGGCGGAAATATCTGCCGGCGCATACACATGTCCTTCCTGCGGGAAGCCCGGCACATTTCCCAAAATTGAATTCTGATCTTTTCCCCGCCCGGCGGGCGGAGTGAGACCAGGCAATTCCATCAGCCCGGCGGAATGCAGTGGAGCTCTGCAGGAAATACGGGACATCTCCCTTCCGGCTTGCCATGCTTCACGGCGGCCCCGGAGCGGCCGGAGAAATGGCGCCTGTCGCCCGCGAGCTCTCGGCGACGTACGGTGTGCTGGAACCGCTTCAGTCAGCGTATTCCATCGAAGGTCAGGTCGGGGAACTCGGACGCGTCCTCGGCCGGCATTCGTTCCTGCCGGTGACGCTTCTCGGGTTTTCCTGGGGCGCCTGGCTCGGCCTGATATTCGCCGCCGCATATCCCGCCGCCGTGCGGAAGCTCATACTCGTCGGATCGCCCCCCTTCGAGGCGGACTATGCCGCCGGGATCCTGGAGACGCGGCTCTCCCGTATGAACGGGGAAGAGCGGGCCGAGGTTCGGTCCCTGTTTGAAGTGCTGGAAGACCCGTCGTCGACGGGGAAGCAGGAGGCATTTGGCCGGCTCGGTGAATTGTTCGAAAGGACGGATGCCTTCGATCCCCTGCCGATTCCTCCGGGTACAATCGATGCCGACGTGGCTTTGTTTCGGAGCGTCTGGGAAGAGGCCCGCGCGCTCAGAACGAGCGGGGAGATACTGAAGATCGCGGCATATCTGAAGTGTCCCGTGGTGGCGATTCACGGCGACGCCGATCCCCACCCTCCGGCCGGGGTCGGGACCCCTCTGCCTCGTGTGGTCAGGGACTTCCGCTTCATACTGATTCAACAGTGCGGGCACAGGCCCTGGATTGAACGGCAGGCGTCCGAAAAGTTCTACGCCGTCCTGAGGGAAGAATTGCCCCCTGATGCATCGCTGCGTGATGTTTCTACTGACCGGCCGCAAGCCGGACCTTAATCCACAGGTTCAACTGCTCGCCACGGGGGCCCACATCCGGTCGGCTCCCTGTTCTGGGTCTCCCGCCGCCTCCACCGCTTCGCCGGCCGCCGAATCCCCCTTCAGGTTCGCCTTCCTTTTCCTGGTGATCGATCGGGAGGTCTGAGGCTCCCCTGATTGCGGATGTGACGGCACCCAGGCCGATGAGCGCTCCCCGGCTCACCCCGATGCCGAAGGGGTGTGTCTGGCCGGCTGTGAGGGGGACTCTGAGCTCGTAGACGAGAGTGTCTCTCTGCATGCGGAATCCCGCCTCTATTCCTCCGGTGGCGAGTATGCTCATCCGCTGGTGTTCGTTCTCCCCTGTGAAAAGCTCCAGTTCCGTCGGAGCCTTCACCGGATCCTCTCTGTTCATCGGCCGTTCCATCGGGGGGGGTGCCCCGTCCCGTTCTTCTCCACCGTCCGGCGGTTTCCCCCCCGTTGCCGCCACAGGGTAGTGGACTCCGAATGACTTCTTCCCCTTCCCCTCCCTGTCGAACCACCAGGTGATTCCCTCGCGCAACACGAGCCGTTGCATCTCCCGGTTGGTTGTCCGAAGTCCGATATAGATGTACTCGCTGTCGTTGAATATCGCGCCGGAAATCCTCTTGTTGTCGAATGTGGAAGGGGAGGCGGGCAACCCGATGCCCGATCCGGAGAAGTCGAGGTCCCTGCTCCGCCAGTGGCTCGCGACTTCCGTTGTCCCGCAACCTGCCAGCAGCGTCATCGCTGCAGCGAAGAGCCAGAGACCACATATGTTTTTCGCAGTCATGAGCCTATTCCAGTCCGAAAACTGCTGCAAAGGAGAAGCTCAGAGTATCTTCGACGGGGATCATCAGGAGGGAGGGCCTGTCGATCTTGAAGGCGGCGAGGCTCAGTTCGAAACTCCCGTCCACCTCCAGCTTCCCTTCCGACCAGTGGGACACGGCGCCGGCGGTCATCTCCCGGGTTACGCCGTGGAATGTGACTTTGCCGGTGATGATGAGGCTGTCCCCCTTCTGGGTGAAGCCCGTCCCCTCAAATTTCGCATCCGGATATGTGATCGCATCGATCACCTCCATCGCGTGCGAGTCGCGGTTCGAGTTCCCGCTGTCGAATGTCGTCACGTCGACCCACCCCGAGACCCTCTTGAATTGCTTTGTTCCCGGGTCGGCCTCCAGTTCGTAGACCACCTCTTTGCTCGTTGCTTCTATCTTATGAAGCGGATGCACCATCCGGTACGTCATCGAGGATTCCTCTTTCCTCTGCTGGAGGTGCTTCACCTGTGCCGGCACGGGAACGACAACAAGTACGGCAAGCAGAACGAGAAGCAGAATGAACAACAGGGTCGCTGTGGAGAATACCGTCTTCATTGAATCCCCCTAGAATGTTATGATAATCATCGAAGCGGCGAACACCCCCGTCGTGACATACGCCGACACCTGGTGGAAATGTGCCGTCGGAAGGTCGATGTATGAGAGACGCCCCGATCGCTTCTTGATCATATTGCCCACGATGGGCGTCAACACCATCCCCGCGAAATGGACCCATGCAAGCGTCTTGTGTATTGTCGTCGTACTCGTCTCGTCCCGCCGGATGAGGGGAGGCGGTGAAATCGCAGCCAGCAGACCTGTCAGCCCGTATGAAATGATCGTGTACGTGACGAATTGGTTGTGCTTGTTCTGGTCTGTGCGTTCCTGGCCGGGGTTATACGCATCGTTCAGTGCCTTCTGACCGAAGTACAGCGTCGCCCCCATGAGTCCGAGCGTCACGAACCCGCCGATCTGATGCATTGTGAGCATCGTCCTTCGAGCCGTCAGCTCGCTCTTGCGGGATTCCGGCGTGAGTTCCCCGGCAATGCCGATGGAGCGGAAGAACCCGCTCTCACCCCAGAGACCTCTCTCCATGAAGCTGATGTTGTCCGGCATGAGCCTGCGGATCGGGTGCGGCGTTGCGGCTCCCCCCGGCGTGGTGTCGAATGATGCCGTTGCAGGGATGAGAAGGTCCGACGTACCCCAGCTCTTCTGGAAATCGCCGGCAGGGAAAGCACCGGACTCCGGGGTTCTTTGTATGCCTTCCTCCGGTCGGGACTGTGTGGTGTCGCCCTGAGCCATCGCCTGGAGGCTCCAGGTGATGCAGACGAGGAGTACGGTGCAGAGGGCCTTCATGGTTCTGTTCCCTGGTGTTGTGTGTGTGTGAACTGCGGTGGTCATCTGCGTGGAATGTCCACGCCGGGCGCGCAGCGTGTTTATGAGAACACCCTGAGTGAGGTACCTGTCAGCGTTGTCTTGTACGACCCGAGGGGACTTCCTGCGGGTCCGGTGATCACAGCCCCGCTCAGCGAAAACCTTGAACCGTGGGCAGGGCAGAAGAAAGAGTTTGTGCTGGCATCGAATACGACGGTGGCCCCCTGGTGCGGGCAGGCGAGACTCACGGCGACATATCCGCCCTGTGCGTGGGCAACGATGACGCCCGCGTTATACACATAGTTGCCGACGGACTTCAGTCCGGCATACGCCGGGTTCGTGAGATCCAGCGTGAAGTCGACGTTTGTCGGGGCCGTGATACCCCCTCCGGTATTCGGATTACATCCCCCGAAGCAGTAGCCGCAGGCGACCGCCGCCGCACCGACTCCGAGGATGGACAGGAATTCCTTTCGCTCCATTGTCCCCCCCCCCCGTGAATTCATGCTGGTAGCAGCATCATAGCCGCCCGCGCCGGATCACGCCTCGATGAGTTCCACGAAGACGCACGTCATGTCAGAGGAGATATTCCTCCCGCCGGGATGAGAACCTGCCTTAGCGCTCTGGAGGTTTGCTCGCGATAGGAGGCACACAACGCACGTCCCGGATATTAGTGGTAACTCGAAACTCGTAGCAAACCGGGATGTCTTGTGGCTCCTTTTGAGATGAGGGATCGGGAAGAAGCTTGCATATATGTAAAGAAAAAACTGCTATTTGTCAAGGCCGGATTCATGGTATTCAAGGCACGTGACTTGAATCGTGGCCCCAGTGTAACCTTACACTTGAACTCAAGTCTGTCTTGAATTTGTCTGTCTTGAATCTCCCCCCCGCGTATTCTATATTGCACCGGTTTTTCCGAGCTGCCTCCCCGCGTATCCTTTTTGCCTCTCGTTCTCAATTCGAAAGGGCATTGCATGATCGTTGTCGACAGTGTCACGAAGGTATTTTCAGTCTCCCGCCAGCAGCGGCGCGAAATGGGTCCGGAGTTCAAAGGGTCCCGGATTGATGCTGTCAGGGAAGTCAGCTTCACGTGCAGGCCCGGCCGGATATTCACGCTCCTGGGGCCGAACGGTGCCGGCAAGACGACGATGCTGCGTATGATTGCGACAATGCTGGAGCCGACCGGCGGCTCCATCACCGTGGGCGGATTCGACGTCGTAAAGCAGCCGGTGGAAGTGAGAAGAAGAATCGGTTTCCTCACGGGAAACACCGGCCTGTACGACAGGTTGACCCCGGACGAAATGATCAAGTACTACGCGGACCTGTACGGGATGGACGCGCAGACGTACGGCAGGAGGCGGGAGGAGATATTCGGGCTGCTCGGGATACATGAATTCGCGGGGAGGAGGATCGGCAAGTTGTCCAGCGGCATGAAGCAGAAGGTGTCCCTTGCCCGTACCATCATCCACAACCCCGAGGTCGTGGTGTTTGACGAACCGACCTCGGCGCTCGACGTTGTCACGTCCCGGGCGATCATCAGGCTTATCAAACAATGCCGGGAAGAGAACAAGACCGTGATATTCTCAACGCACCGGATGGGGGAAGTGAGCCTCCTCAGCGACGATCTGGCGATCATCCACCGGGGAACGCTGATATTCAACGGCACGTACAAGGAATTTGAGAACCAGATGCAGACCCGGTCTGTGGAAGACGAGTTCGTGCGTCTGGTGGAGGCTGCCTGATATGAAAACGTTCGTGACAATATTCAGGAAGGAGTTCACCGACACGATCCGCGACCGGCGGACGCTGTTCATGATGATCGTGTTCCCGTTGCTTCTGGTGCCTGCGCTCATGATCGTGGTGACCAACATACAGATGTCATCGATGAAGAATGCGGAGGAGAAAGTCCTCAGGGTTGCGCTCATCGCGCGCGCCAACGCCTCCGGTCTTGTCGTCGCCCTGAACGGGCGGACCGATCTTCGGATCATCGAAGGGATCCCTGCCGACAGCATGGAGGCGATGATTGCGCGGGATAGCATCGATGCGGCGGTCGTCATAGCCGCCGATTTCGACGCCGCGGTGGCGCGCATGACGAGCGGGACGATCCGGCTCTTCTATAAGTCATCGGATGACTTTGACATGGTCAAGCGCCGTCTGTCGGGCGTCATCGGTTCCTACGAGAAGCAGCTTGTGGCCGAAAGGTTTGCGGTGCTGAAGATGGATCCCTCGATCGTCAATCCCGTCACGATAGAGGAGCACGACGTGGCATCGATGAAGGAGCGGATCGGCAAATCGGTGGGAGGGTTGGTCCCCTACCTCTTCGTCATATTCTGCTTCATGGGTGCGATGTACCCGGCGATCGACCTTGCGGCGGGTGAAAAGGAACGGGGAACCATGGAGACTCTTCTCACTGCGCCTGTGAGCAGGTTCCAGATACTTGTGGGAAAGTTTGCCGTCGTGGTTCTGACGGGGCTCATGAGCGCTGCCGTCTCCATTTTCGGGATCCTCGTCGCGGTGCGCCAGATCTCGAAGATTCCCCCGGAAATCCTGAGTGCGGTGATGGCGATACTGGACGCACAGACAGTCCTCCTTGTGTTGTCGCTCCTGCTCCCGCTCACCGTGTTCTTCGCAGCGTTCCTTCTCTCGATGTCGATTTATGCGAAGTCCTACAAGGAGGCCCAGAGCATGATCAGCCCGCTGATGATCGTGGTGATACTTCCGGTCATGATCGGTCTCTTTCCAGGCGTCGCGCTCGATCCGGTCACGGCGTTGATCCCGGTATTGAACGTTTCTCTTGCCACCAAGGAGATTATTGCCGGGACGATCAAGACGGGGCTCTTGCTCGAGGTGTACGCATCGCTCCTGGTGCTCGCGGCCCTGAGCCTCTTCGGGTGCGCCCGGTGGTTCGAGAGGGAGGAGACGATCTTCCGCGGGGTCTGACGTTCACGGACGACGGACTTTCGTCTTTGATCTTCCCTTCGTATATTCAATGTCTGAAGAGGCACAGTGTGCCGGCATCCCGCGTTACATCCACAGCGTTTCGAAGGTATTTTTCATGAACAACAGGCTCATCCACAGAATCACTGCGGCCGTCGTTTTTGCCATTTCGCTGACTCAGTTCCTCCTGACGGTGCAGCCGTCCGTCCCGTTCTGGGATCCCGGCGAACTCTCCGCCGCGGCATACATGCTCGAGGTGCCTCATCCGCCGGGAGGGCCTCTTTTCTCCCTCATCGGACGGTTGTTCTTCATGCTCCCGATCCCGGGGGATATCGGCCTCAGGATGAATCTCATCTCCGTCGTGGCAAGCGCCCTGTCGGTTCTCCTCCTCTACCTTGTGGCGGTCAAACTCATCCGCCACTACAAGGGGCAGGACCCGCAGACGCCCCTCGATGCGTTCGGGACGTTCGGGGCGGCGGCGATCGGCGCCCTCGCGTACTCGTTCAGCGACTCCTTCTGGTTCAGTGCGGTGGAGGCAAACTACTTCGGCGCGAGCACGCTCCTTTACTTTCTTGTGGTCTGGCTCATGCTCACCTGGAACGAACAGGCGGAGAGCCCCCACAACGGGAAGTTTATCCTCCTTATCGTCTTCCTGGCGGGGCTCTCTGCGGGGGTACACCTGATGAGTGTCCCGGCGATACTGGCGGTGGTCATGATCGTCGTCCTCAGGAAATACGTGACGGACGACGAATTCTGCCGTTCGTCGGCATATGTCTTTCTCGGCCACGTCGCACTGCTCCTGATCATTGCGGCGGGCCTGTGGGCCAGCCAGACGGGGCGCACGACCCCGTCGCTCGAAGATTCCCATGCGTTCGATCTGAAGTTCAAGGAGTGGATGCTCCTGTCGAGCCTCCTCGTCGTTGCCCTCTTCTGGAAAAAAGTGTTCAACAGGAATTCATTCTACTTTCCCGTGTTTGCGGGGGGCGTCGCGCTAGTCATCCTGTACCCCGTCTTGATAAAAATGCTCCCCGGACTCCTCCGGACGATCGCGGGGGACAATGTCGGCGGGGGGCTCTTGGTGTTGATCGCCCTGTTGACGGCCCTCGCGCTCATTGCCCGGTGGCTTGCGAAGGAAAAGATGACGATGCTCCACACGGCGGTCCTGGGGATCATGCTGGCCACGGCGGGGTTCACGACGTACACGATGATCCTCATCCGTTCGGGGAAGGATACCCCGATGAACGAAAACGAGCCGAAAACGTTCTCCGGGCTGATTACCTACCTGGACCGGGAGCAGTACGGCGACTTCCCCATCTTCAAGCGACGGTGGTCGCAGGAATCGCACCAGCAGGCAATTTACACGACGTATTCGAGCGATCTTGATTTCTTCTGGCGTTACCAGATGAATCACATGTTCAACCGGTACCTGGCCTGGAATTATATCGGCCGGGAAGGGGAAGCCCAGGATTCAGGGGTCGATCTCAAGGTGCTCTACGGGATTCCGTTCCTTCTGGGGCTCGCAGGCCTCTACTTTCATTTCCGGAACGACTGGAAGATGGCGTCGGTCTTTCTCATTCTGTTCGTGGTGATGGGGTACCTGATCGCGTTTTACCAGAACCAGCAGGAATCGCAGCCGCGCGAACGTGACTACTTCTATCCGGGAGCGTTTTCCATATTCGCCATCTGGATCGCGCTGGGCGTCCGGGGGATCCTCGATCTCATCGCGGCCAAAATGAAGGATGCAAAGGTCCTGAAGCCCGCCTTCCTGATCACCCTGTTCCTCGCGCTGCTGTTCGTGCCGGTGAAGATGATGCTGGCGAACTACCACACGCACGATCGTTCGAAGAACTGGGTCCCCTGGGACCTGTCGTACAACATGCTGCAGACCTGCGAAAAGGACGCGATTCTCTTCACCAACGGCGATAACGACACCTTCCCTCTCTGGTATCTCCAGGATGTCGAAGGGGTACGCCGCGACGTCCGCGTGATCTGCCTGAGTCTTGCCAATACCTCATGGTACATCCACCAGATGAAGGAGAAGCCGTATTACACTGAGGCGCTCGCCGTCCCGATCAGCATGTCGGACGACAGGATCCGCACAATCCAACCGGTCCAGTGGGAGACCCGGACGACGGATCTCCCCGTGAGCCCGGAAGCCATCGCCAGATACGGCGTCACGGATTCCACGATCCTCCGCCAGCACAAAATACTCTGGCGGATGCCGAACACCATGCAGTTCGGCACGACAAAAGCGATCCGCGTGCAGGATATCCTGATGCGGGATATCATCCTGACGAACCAGTTCAGGCGCCCCCTGTACATCGCTGTAACATGTTCGCCCGATGCCAAGCTGGGACTCGATGAGTACCTCTGGTTCAACGGTCTGGCGTGGCATCTGGAACCGCGGAAGGTAAACAGGGAAGACCTCGGAGTGGAGCATGAAGTCCTGGAAGCCAACCTCATGCACGAGCCTTCGGGTTTCTCCAGGACTCCTCAGTACGGCTACAAGTTCCGCGGGGTCGGGGACACCACGATCTTTTTTGACGAAAACGCCAGCCGGCTGATGACCAACTACCGGTCCGCTTTTGTCAGGCTGGCCATGTCGTTTGCCAACGTCAAGAACGACCTCAAGTCGAGCGCATCGGTGCTGGACCGGATGGAGCAAATCATCCCGCGCAACAAATATCCGATGGGGTGGGAGCTGGAATCCGACCTTGCGCTCTTCTATCATCGGGTCGGCCGCAACGACGAATTCAATCAGCTTTCCGCCGACGTCGAGTCGGCGTGCGAACAACTCATCGCGGAGGGGAAGGCGAACGTGAACTCGTACTACAATCCCTACCGGGTTCTGCTCGACTTGTACGATACGCGGAAGGAGTACAGGAAGGAACGTGACCTCCTGGCCACTCTCAACCAGCTCTACCCGAACACGCCGGAGTTGAAGAAAAGATTGGCCGCTATCACGGAAGAGATGGGGAAGGATTCAACTTCCCGTCCCGACTCCGCCCGCTAGCTCCCAAAACTGCCCACGAGTGCTTCTCAACGCGTGGTTGCAGTTTTGAGGACCCCGTGAACGATGGGAGGATATATCGACACGGATTCCGGACGGCAATCTCCTCCGTGTCTGGACGCAGGTGGAAAGCACGACAATACAATTGCGGTCCCGGAAATAAAGCAAGGCACCCGTATGTGAGGTGTCCTGCTGAACTGTTCCATACCTACATCCCGGCAAAGACCTCGTTCCAGAAGTTCTTCATGGCTTCCCACGAACGCCTGTCCGCTTGCTCGTTGTATGCGGCCCCCTTGCTGTTGTCGGCTCCCGCCCCTTTGATCGTGAAGGCGTGTACCGCGCCGCTGTATTGTACAAGCTCCCAGTTGACTCCCCCCTTGCGCATTTCGTCCATGAATGCGGCAACGTCTGCCTGCTTGACGTACGGGTCATCTGCGCCGTGCAGGATAAGCACTTTCCCCTTGATGTTCTTGGCGTCTTCCGGCGTGGGAGTACTCAAAGATCCATGAAACGATACGACCCCTTTCACGGGAGCTCCGCTCCGGGCGAGCTCCAGCGACGTCCCCCCGCCGAAGCAGTATCCCATCACACCGAGACGGCTCGGATCAACTTCAGGCCGGCTTGCGAGGTAGTCAAGTCCGGATTTGGCCCGTGCCCTCAAGAGCGTCCTGTCCTGGAAGTACTTCCCTGCTTCTGCCTGGGCCTCCTGGGCGTTTTTCGGGCGGACTCCCTTGCCGTAAATGTCCGCGGTGAATGCGACGTAGCCAAGTCCGGCGAGCATTTCCGCCCTCATTTTGGTGTCGTCTGACACCCCCATCCAGTCGTGGACGACAAGGATGCCCGGTCGTTTCCCCGTGAGCGATTGATCATAAGAGAGGTAGCCCTGCAGAACGACATCCCCCTGCTTGTATTCCACCACCTCGGTTTTCACCTTGGCTGCTGCCGGGAGGATAAAGGCGAGAGTGGCAAAAATCGACAGAAATCCTTTCATCGGCGTATCTCCTGTGTGGATAGTGGGTTGGACCTGCTAAACCCATGTAACAGGCGGCCCCTCCCCCCGGTTCCCTCTCTCCTCTTGTACCCACTTGCCTTCTCCACACACGAGGGCTATATTGTCGCATCCCTATGTCATCGTCCCCCCCCTGTTCATGCCCTCTAAACCTTTGATCAGCCTGCTGAGGGCGCTCACGCGCCTCGATTCCCATCACAGGGTTTTCATCTCAGCGTTCTTTGCTGCGATCGTTCTCGCCGCAGCATCGCGGGAACTCCCTCTCACGGCCCGGCTCGCACTCACGTGGACGGCATTCGCCGGGGCGTTGCTCTTCCTCGCCTGGGGGGTGATCCTCACGGGGGATCCGGGTGTGGTGAGGCGTTCGGCGGTCCTTCAGGATGCAGGGCGAAGCCTGATATTCACACTCGTTCTCCTGGCTTCCTGCGGGAGCTTCTGGGTAGTCTGGGTTCTCATCGGTCTCGCGCGCGGGCAATCGGGCGGGGCGTACGCCTTCTACATGACGCTTGCTCCCGTCTCGGTGGTGTTCTCCTGGTGCCTCGTGCACACGCTCTTCGCCCTCCGGTACGCCCATATATACTACGGTGAGGGTCAGATACACGGCACGCATCACGGGGGACTCGAATTTCCGGGAGACCATCTCCCGGACTATATGGACTTTGCGTATTATTCGTTCGTCGTCGGAATGACTGCCCAGGTGTCGGATGTGCCGGTAACCTCGAGGCGCCTCCGTCGCCTGACGCTTCTCCACGGAGTCATTTCGTTCGCATTCAATACGATCATTCTGGCGCTCACTATTAATGCGCTCGCAACCGCCACGCTCACGTAGGAAATTCAAGGAGGCACGCCGTGAAATCCACCCTTATACTCGTCGATATCCTCTTCATGTCACTCCTGGCATTCAACTGCAGCGGGACGGAGTTCCGGGCTTCGCAAAGGGAAAAAACTCTTCTTGCTTCAGGTGACATGCACAACGGATGGTATTTTGCGGGGAGCCCCCAGATCGACATTGACGGGACGGTCAATGGGGATGCGTTCATCGCAGGGGGAGTGGTGAACATGAGGGGGACGGTCAACGGGCTTCTCGTCGTTGCCGGGGGGCAGGTCAACGTGACAGGTACGGTCACAGACAGGATCATCTGCGTCGGAGGTGTGGTCCGCATCTCCGGTAAGACTGAAAAGAGCTTGTTTGCAGGGGGTGGATCGGTTATCATCGAGCAAGGCGCGACGGTGGGGGAGTATCTCCTTGCCGCAGGGTCTGACGTTCAGGTACGGGGCGTTGTGGAGCGCGATGCCAAGATCGGCGCGACACGTCTGAGTGTGACTGGACAGATAAAGGGAAACCTCGATGCCGGAGTGGAGAATTTCTCCACGGAGGAAGGGTCGACCGTGGGCGGAAACCTCACAGTCGTGGCGAAGGATTCCGGGAACATACACATCTCCCCGGGGACTGTTCTGGGACAGGTTCACCTGAAGGCGGGGAAAGCGGCTCCGGCGCCGCGAACCCTTGGTCTGACGATGGCGCAGATAGTGGTGCGTTGCATCTTTCTGCTGAGTCTCTGTGCGACCGCGCTTGTTTTCTCCTTTCTGTTCCCGCGGCAACTGGCCTCCGTCGGGACGGTCATCAACGGGAGGCCCGGAGAGAGCGTCCTCGTGGGGCTTGCAGCGCTCCTTCTGGTTCCTCTTCTTGTCCTCGTGCTCTTCCTGACGATCGTCGGCATTCCTCTCGGGATCTTGCTGTTTCTCTATCTCTGCTGGCTCGCGTTTCTCTCCCAGATGAGCCTTGGGATCCTGCTCGGCTACAGGGTCTTCGGTTTTGACGGCAAGAGCGGCTGGGGCCTGTTCGGTCCTGTTGCGCTCGGAATTCTCGCAGTGTTCGTCTGCACGTTCATTCCGTTTGTGAACGTCTTCATCATACTTGCCGGACTCATCCTCGGTGTCGGCGCCCTGGCGATAATCACGCAGGAGCAGTTCCTGATTCTCCGGTCCCGCTGAGTGACTTGGGCGTGTTCGAACCCCGTCCGCCGCGGTTCCCACCGCCAAAGTCCTCCAGAGATGAGACCCTTTGAATTTGGTGCGAAGCGTCCTTCCCCGTCATGACGATGTTGTGCGGCCCCGTCCGTCATTCTCCGTCGAAAGTGCTTCACTCATTTTTGCGGGTTCTCGCTATTTGAGTCAGGATTCCGTATGTTACAATACACCATTCTGGAAGGGGTATCATGAAAATATTGGGAAAGCGTTATACTGGTGGTTCTCTGCAGCTTCCTGTTCCGCTTGACCTCAAACCGGAGATCGTCACAAAACTTCGGACCACGGGGCAACAGGTGAGTGCTCTGTACTGGCTGGAGTTCTGGCACGAAGCGCTTGACAGGGCGATCGTCATCAATACGAACAATCGCAAACCGATCCAGGATCTGAAAAGGGTGGAAATGGAATACGCAGGAATGATCGCAACGCTGAAAGAGGGATTGCGGCGGTCATCATTGAAATCAGCCTGAGGAAGGAAAGTCCGGCCCCCGTCTCCTACGTCCAGACACCTGGAATCTTTTCACCACACGATTTGCACTTCCCGTTCTCGATTTCCTTCCTGAGCACAGTGAATCCCCGCCGTTCTACGGCGATCCCCCCGCAGCGGGGACAGAATGTGTTCTCCGCGTTGTGCCCCGGGACGTTCCCGATGTAGACGTAGCGGAGTCCGGCCTTCATCGCAGTCGTTCGTGCCATCTCCAATACAGAAACAGGCGTCGGGGGGAGCTGGGTCAGTTTGTAGAGCGGAGTGAACCTGCTGAAGTGGAGCGGCGAATCCTGCAGGCCGTTTTTACAGAGCCATTCAGACATCCTTCTGATCATGTCCATGTCGTCGGTCCACGTGGGTATGATCAGGTTGGTGATCTCGAGCCATACCCCTTCCTCTTTGAATACCTTCAATGTCCGCAACACCGGATCGAGCCTCGCAGAGTTCAGCTCGAAATACACCTTGTCGTCGAAGCTCTTGAGGTCGATGTTGGCGGCGTCAATGACCCTGCAGAGTTTGCGCAGGGGGGCCTCGTTGATGTACCCGCTCGACTTCCAGATATTGCGGAGCCGTCGTTTGTGCGCCAGAGCCGCGGTATCGTACGCATATTCGTACCACGTCACGGGTTCAGAATACGTATAGGCGATGGAGGCGCACCCCGCACGCGCGCATTCCTCCACGACCTTTTCCGGCATGAGGTCCGCGTTTTCCGTCTCGTTGGGACTCACCTGGGAGATCTCCCAGTTCTGACAATTGAGGCATCGCAGATTGCAGCCAGCAGCGGCGATGGAGAATGCCTGTGTGGAGGGGAGGAAATGGAAGAGGGGTTTCTTCTCGACCGGATCGACGTGCACTGCACAGGGGTTCCCGTACGCAATCGAGTAGAGTTTTCCGTCGATGTTGACCCTGTTTCTGCAGCGGCCCGTCTCCCCCGTGCCAAGAAGGCACCCGTGAGGGCATTTGAGACACTGGAGCCCGGTTGGTGTAGAGGTATAGAAGAGGGCTTCCTTGCTCCATTTGCCCGGGCCCTCCGCCGGGGGAAGACCAAACAGTGACGTGATCTCCGGGGGGAGATTCCTGTCGCGCCCGGGAGCGAACATGCATGACCCCGCGCCGAGACAGCAGAGTCTCAGAAATTCCCGTTTGCTGTATTCTCTCATCCTTGCCTCCTCCTGATGTCGTTGCGAGCCCCGTTCGGTCCGAATCTCTTCCTTTTCACACGCTTGTGAGATAACTTCTCCGTACGAGGAGGCAGAGGAGCCCCCCACCCGCTGAGACGACCCCCGCCAGGAGGCTCACGCTCATCAGGCCGAACAGAGGTATGGCATACACGCTGACAAAGAGGGCCCCGAGGGCGGACCCGAACAGGTCGAGTCCGTACAACTCTGAGGCCACTGCGCTCGGGCCGCCCCGCCGGACCCGCGTGGCGATTCCGAACCCCGTGCCGGTTAAGACTGCCGCGGCAAAGGCCACGGCGGTAATCATGCACTGGACGAGCAGGGGGGAGGAGATCATCGTCTGCAGCCAGAGAAGAAGGACCGGAATCAGGAGACAGATGACCGAGAGGGCGAACTGCACGAGTATGAAACTGTCGATGCCGGGGCGCCGGACCACCGTTCGTGCCAGGAGCGCGCCGGCGGCGAGTCCCCCCATGAACGCCGTGATGACGATCCCCGTCATCTGAAACATCGAGCCGCACAGGACCTGGAACGAAACCAGGAGGACGATCTCCACCGACGAGGCTGCGAACCCTCCGGCAAAGATTCCTGCTCCGACGGCGCTGAACCGCCCGAGGAGAAGGAGGAGGGCGAAACCTGCCGTCGCAAGCCATGGTCCGGGGGAGAATCCGAAGTAACTCAGCCAGTACGCCAGCTGCCGGTAATAGCAGACGGGCGTGAAGTCCCTGTTGATGACCGCGGATGTGTCTATCGCGGAAGTCATCTCTCCGCTCCGCTGTGCAATCAGGCGGTCGTCCAGGTAGAAGTGATTGACGTAGACCGTACTGACAGCGCGCTCGTCGATCAGCCGGGTGATGCCGATGTCCAGCGGCCGGTCGGAAGCCAGATAATAGTTCCTCTCGCCCGGGACGATCAGAACATTGGCGAACACGTGGTGAAGGGTCATGGCGAGTATCGAGCTCAGGCGGCGGGCCTCGCTCCCCTGGTACTCCGCAGCGGGGAGGAGGCTGATCGAGACCACCGCGCCCTCATTCAGGACGTGTTTGAGTTCCCCGAAGAACTCCAGCGTATAAAACCGGTTGAGCTGTGCGGTTGCCGGGTCCGGGAGGTTTATGATGGCGGCGTCGTACCGGTTCGCCGTGGTGCGGACAAACACGCGGGCGTCCCCGTCGATGACGGAGATCCGGCTATCGTCGAGCGCTCGGGTGAATTTCCTCCCGATGCCGATGATCCACGGGTTGATCTCCACATAGTCGACCCCCTGGACCCCGTATTTCAATATTTCCGTTGTCGTCCCCGAAATCCCCCCCCCGATCAGAAGCACCCGACGCGGAGACGGTCTCTGGACCATGCAGTAATGGACGGTTTCCTCATTCGGCGTCACGTCGTTTGTCGAAAACATCAACATTGAATTTTCAAAGAAACAGGCCTCTCCCCCCTGGCGGGTGACCGTCAGGTTCCCGTACGGTGTGTCACTGAAATACGCGATCTCCTGTCCCGGGAAAAGGAAGGTCCGCGTCCAGGTATCGGCACGGTCGGTGAGAAGAGCCGTGATCGCTCCGCCCATCACGATCAACACCGCTGTCGCGGTGAGGGCGGCCCTTGTGCGCCAGGCGAGGAAGAGGGCAACGCCGAGGTCGATCAGAAGCAACACGAACAGTGTCTGGAAAGTCTCCAGAAATGCGGCCAGCGCGAAGGTGAGTATCACGCCGCCGGCGGTGCTGCCGAGAGACTCCCAGGCATACACACTCGCAGTCCTGTTTTCGCCTGCAATCGAGGAGATCAGGTGCACAAAGAACGTGAAGAGAAAGCCGGAGAGGAGACAGAACGGGGCGAGCAAGACGAGGGACGCGCTCAGCGCCTGGAGAATCCCGACCATGCTCCCTGCCGTAAAGACGAAGTTCCGCGTTGTACGGAGGAGCAAGACTGTCGCCGGGGGGAGCATGCCGGAACATACCAGGGCGGCAGCGGGAACAGAGCGGCGCGGTGAGAGGTGGACTGAAAACCGTCCAAGAAACGCACCTGCGCCCGTCAGCATCATCCAGCCGGCGAGAACCACGCCGATGACCAGCTCGTTCCCCTGAAACACGGAAACAAACTCGCGCAACAGTATGATCTGGGTGGCGAGAGCTGTCATCCCCAAGGCTGCTACCGCCCAAGCCAGATCCTTAACCCTCCGGTTCTCCAAAGACGATCGCCTCGTAAACGTAAAGCTCGGCATCTTTCCATCCATCCCAACCGATCCCGGCTTTGTCCTGGGCGCAGTGCCCGAGGAATTCCTCCCTGGTCCAGTTGGTCTCCTGGGCGACCTGGGGGAGAAATGTTCCGGAGCGGGTTCCCTTCTTGATATAGATACCCTGCTTCCCGAGCTCGAATTCGTCGATAGTACCGATCTTTCGCATCGGTGTGAGCACGGAGATCTCAATCCGGAGATTCTTCACTTCGGAAGGGTCGACGGGGCTGAACCGGTAATCCTGCGACGCCGAGGCCACCGCCATGAGTTGTACAACCCTGAACAATGGTTCATCGGAGTCAAACCTCCCGATGCATCCCCGGAGCTGGTGATTTTTGTTCAGCGTCACGAATGCCCCGCAGGGAGTCCGGAGCGATCCTGTAAGCGTTGCCGGGTCAATCTCAGGGACGCTGCCGTGGACGACGAACTCTTCGACGGTCCGGCGCGCGACGGAGAGGAGCGTGTTCTTTTCCCCGGGGGTGAGAGAGAACGCCTCCTTCGTCCCGGGCGTCTTCTGTTCCGATACCGCTATGGCGTTGTAGCCGACCACCCTGTCGCGATCGCCGGCCGGCGAGTCCCCCGAGTTCTTGTATTGCACGGGGGTGAACTTGTGTCCTGTTCCTCCTCCGGTCATGCAGAGAAGAGTGAGGACGGCCGACCAACCGCAGAGGCTGGTGGCGAGGTTCGGTACGCCCGCCCTGGCGTTCCTCTCCATCGTTGCGAGAAGGCTGTCGGGCGAATTCGTCAGTATCGCTCCGGCAGTTGCCTTATCGACCCGGACGGCATCGTTGTACGCCGGGTAGTGGGAAAAATCGCTGCTGATGACAAAGAGGTTCCGGCTGTTCAGGTATGGCCGGAGGACCCCGGCGATCATCCTGCACGTTTCCATGGAGTTTGCGCCGACAACGATGGGGACGATCCTGAAGTGTTTCAACAGTATGTGCTGGAGGAACGGCACCTGCACTTCCACGCTATGTTCCGCTGCGTGCGCATCGAGCCGGTTGCTGAAGAGCCGGTTCGCTCGTATCAACTTTTCGCCGAGTTCCCGGTTCACCTCGACGCTGCCGAGCGGCGTGAGAAAATTCCCCGCCGTGAACACGGAAGCACCTTCGAACCCGACATTGTGGCTCGGGCCGATGATGAATATGTTGTCGTACTCTTTCGCCCGGTCGATGGTGTTGAATCCGGACGCAGCGACCTCGCCGGAATACACGTAGCCCGCGTGCGGCACGATGATGGCGACGACGTTGGTCAGTCCTCCGGAGGGAAGCGCCCGTGAAAAAAGATCATTGAGCATCCGGTCAAGCTCACCGCGCGTGCCGGGATAGAAGGAGCCCGCGACGGCAGGCTGCCTGTCCGTTGCGGGTTTTTGCGCCGTGCACGCAGAGACGAAGAACAGAAGGGGGGCCAGGAGGAGCAGCAGTTTTTTCGGGTTCATGTGTGCCACCATCAGGTGTAGTACGGATCGGAGGATATTATTCTCATGGAAATCTACCCCAACCTCTCTGCAATGTCAACGTGTCGATCATTCATTCCCCGGCATTCCCCGGCTTTCCTACGGCATCCATTCAAGGAATATCGTATATTTCACCCGATTTGGCTTTCGTCCGTAACACGGGTTCCATCACGGCGTACAATCTATGCGGGCAGGAGTGCAGCCGGCATCCTTTCTGCCGGACGTCAATTGGCCGGAGCGGATCTCATATCAGATGCTTCAGAGGTGGCATGGATTCTTTCAGCGACACGGTATCAGAACTGACCGATCGATATTCCGCTCTCTGGTCGGAGTGCCCCGGCACCATTCCTGGCCGTCTGCGTCGTTTTTCTCCCGCCGGCAAAGCGGAAAAAGAGAGGGATGTTGAACTCCTTCTGGAAAAAAGTCTCCCCCGAATGAATCGTTACGAAGAGATGAGGGAGGGGGAGCGTGCGCGTTTTCTCGGAAGGGCTCATACCGCTCTCGGAAAGCTCATGACGGGGGATGGTGATCCCGCTGTCAACCGGTTTTTTGAGGAATGCGAATCGGCGGGAAAGATGTTTGTCCGCAAAGCGAGGGAGTTCGACCCGTCCCTTTCCGAGAACGACGTTCACCAGGCGCTCAGAAACCAGTGGGTCTTTAACAGCATACAGTCGTACCTGGGACACGCCGTGACGCTGACATCCTCTTCCCTCGGGTACAGCTTGATGTATCCCTACACCGATAACTGGCTCGACGGGGACTCCCACACTCCTGCCGAAAAGGACCGGTTCAATCAGTCGTTGAAATTGTTGCTCGAAGGGGATACAGAAGCGAGGGCCGACTCTGAGGATCGGGGATTCCGGGAGCTTCTGCAGATGATTGAATTTGAGCATCCACGGGTGCAGCATCCCGCCGTGTACGACAGCCTGATCGCCATCCACCGGGCGCAGCAGCGGAGCCTTCTTCTGCATGGTCCCCTCGAGGACCGCCCGGAGTCGTTTCTGCAGTCGCTCACGATTGAGAAGGGGGGAACGTCCGTTGCCGTGGACGGGTACCTCGTCTCAGGCACGCTCGGCGCGGTTTCTCTCCACGCACTGTTCGGATACGGCGTCGTTCTACAATTCATCGATGACCTGCAGGACATACCCGAAGACACGGCATCCGGTCACTCGACGATGTTTACCCGGTGTTGCCGGACCGGGTCGCTCGACGACGTAACACGCAGGCTCCTGAGGTTCACATGCGAGACGATCCGTTTGCTTGATGGTTCCTCTTCAGGTGGAGGAAGTTCCCTCCCGGGCCTCATCGAGGGGAGCTGCATTTTCCTGATCCTGGAGGCGATCGCGAGGCACAATCACCTGTTTTCGGAAGCCTACCTGCGCACGGTCGAGGAATTCTCCCCGCTCCGGTTCTCGTACCTGGGCGGGCTCCACGACCGGGTCAGGACAAATCTGGCCGCGCGGGAACATCTCCTCTTTCCGGCATAGTCCCTTCTTTTTCCCAGTCCCTTCCATAGATTCCCCTTGGGGAAACGCACTCTCCGGGTGAAGAGACGGACGGAGTCATTTGACCGCGCGCGCGCGGGAGGGATCGTAACGACCGAACTGGTGAAATAACGTGCGGCGCGGGAAGGGAATGGAACGGGCCCTCTCGCTTCGGTGGAACACCGTCGGGAGGGCCCGGATGAGACTGCCATAAAACCGGCGGAACGAGGTCAGAGTTTCTCTCCGCACTCCACGCAAAACTTCGCCCCGAGCGTGTTGACCCTGTGGCATTTCGGGCAGCGCGGGGCTTCAAGCGATTTGCCGCACGACGGACAGAACCGTGCGTCCGTTGCCACGCGGGAGTTGCAGTAGATGCATGCCATGGTGTCCGTTTTGGGGCCCTTCAGCTCCGCGACGCTTTCTTCCTGGTCTTCCTGTATATCGCGCGTCGCTTTCCTGAATTCTCTCATCCCCTTGCCCAGTCCTGCGGCGAGTTCCGGGATCTTCTTTGATCCGAAGAATATCAGCACGATAAGTACGATGATGATGAGCTCGGTTGCTCCGAGGTTCCCCATGAAACCCTCCTGATGTGTATAATCAAAACGTACGAAATTTCGGGCTTAAGTCAAACCCCCAAAACTGTGCGTGTTCTCGTCGGCGAAGAGAAGAGCTCTTCAGGCCGGCGTTTGCTGCCGTGCCTCCGCTGTCGCCAGGCATGTGTAGTATTCGCTCCCCCCGTAGTAGAGCCACCATTTTCCCCGGTACAGCGTCAGGGCATTGAAGAATATGCAGTCGCGGAACGTCGAGATGGGTTTGTGCGGGGGATCGGCGCCCAGTCCGATTTCCCACGGGTACTTTTCCTCTGCATGGAGAACCGGGCGCGGCAGCCAGGCCCGGGGCTTTTCAGGATTCTTCGTTGAGAAAAGGACCTCGCCGATCGCGTAGAAATGCCCCGTGTGGTTCCCCCCGGTAAAGAGTATGATGTCTTCCGGTCGATCCTTCGAGTAGTGCGCAAGCGCGAGGCACCCTTCCCCTCCGGGCCAGCGTTCCCGGACATCGTGCGACTCCCAGTGAATCAGATCGTCTGAATACGCGATGAGCCCGTCGTTTATGTACATGATGAACTTTCCGTCCACCTTCACTGCTTTGTTCTGCGGGTCGTGCAGGACGACGCCGTTCCTGTGCGTCCTCGTCGCGCCCGGAAACACGATCCCGTGCTTTTTCCAGTGGAGGAGGTCGGTTGATGTCGCCAGGAACGTCCCATTGACGGTCTGATCGGCCTGATGTTCCCAGTCCCACTGGTTGCAGAAGAGGTAGTAGACCCCCTGGTACTGGACGAGGTTGACGTCTTCGTAGCTGTACCGGTGGTCGGCTCCCTTCCGGAAGAACGGGCTGTGCGCCGTGTCTTTGGTGAAATGAACTCCGTCGGCGCATGTGGCCACACCGATATCGCAGATGTAGTCAAAATCACTCTTCATGATGACGTCAAGCGGGCGTTCTCCCCGATAGACATAATAGAAGAGGTTGTCACGAACGATGATCGCGCCGTTGTGCACTCCTCCGTCCATCCGCCCCGTGTCCCATGCGCCTGCACTCGGCGCCAGGACCGGATTCCCCGGATGTTTTGTAAACGGGCCGATTGCCCAGGGGGTGTCCCGCCACATCTCTTTTTCGTCGAGCTCTCCCTGAGGAAATCCCCCCCAGTATTCGGTAAGGTTGTACACCTGCTTGAGCCAGCGCTCCGCATAAGCCTTTGAAGGGAATTGGATTTCGCCAATCCCACTGCCCGTGACCCCTTCCGCCAGATCCTCTTTCAGTAGAATCCCTTTCGTTTTGTGTTCGTGGGGCTGTAATCTATCCGACTTTTCACTGAATCGCAATTCTTATTTCCGTTATTCCTCCCCCTTGCGGCAAAAAGGGGTTAATCCCTTAAAAGACTTGACTATGATCTTCAGCCTATCTAACATAAAAACGTTTCGATATCCAGCCAGTTTCCGCAACCCTTATCCAGATCAAAAACTCAACATTTTGGTGACTTTGTCGCATTTTTATCAGGTGATACACACATAGCTCCTTTTTACTCGATGTAGATCTTAAAGCGTTTCGAGGAATCATAAGTGAAGCATCGCCCCACCATCCGCGACGTCGCCAGAAAGGCAGGTTTGTCGCTCTCGACGGTCTCACTTGTGATCAACAACCGGGGACACGTCAGTCCCGGGACCCGCGAATCGGTGCAAAAGGTTGTCCGGGAACTCTCGTACCACCCCACCCGGTCGGCGCGGGGCCTCGCGTCCAAAACGAGCGGGAATATCGGGTTCATACTATCCGAAGAGCATTTCTCTCAGGCCGAGCCCTTTTACACGCGGATATTCCTCGGGACGGAGTTTGAGGCCCGTGAGCACAACTATTATATCCTCCTGACGACTGTCGGGAATCAATTCGATCCGGAGGTCTATGTGCCGAGATTCCTCCTGGAACGGAACGTCGACGGCATTATCATCGCCGGGAAGGTGAACGAGAAACTGATTTCGCACATCGATTCTCTCGGTCTCCCCATCGTCCTCGTCGACTTTGAGATAAAGAGGGCGCACCACTCGGCGGTCCTTATCGACAACTGGCGGGGGGCGACGCTGGCTGTGGAACATCTCCTCGCGCTCGGCCATAAGAAGATCGCGTTCGTCGGCGGAGACATCCGTCATCCCAGCATCACCGATCGCTACGAAGCGTATCACAACACGCTGCATATGGCGGGCGTTTTCCTCGAAGAGTCGTATGAGGTCACCGATGAGGAAGAGACGTCGGTTGAGGGAGGGACTTCCGCGGCCGAGAGGCTTTTTGCATCGGGCGCGAAGCCGACGGCGATTTTCGCTGCCAATGATGCCATGGCCATTGGCTGCATACGGCATTTGAAGTCCCGCGGCCTGCGCATCCCCGAGGATGTCGCGATCGTCGGGTTCGACGATATCGAAATAAGTTCGCACATAGAGCCTCACATTACAACGATCCGCGTGTTGAAGGAGGAAATGGGAAAGATCGCAGTGCAACGCGTCGTGGACAGCATCAATGCCAAAACGAAGATCGTCGTTACAACGCATGTGCCTGTCGAGCTCATCGTTCGGGAGTCGACAGTGGCACTGGCGCATGTGGAAGATTAAGTCGAGGGGCGGAAAGATGTACCAACTCACGTTTCACATCAACTACATATCTTCGGGAGGTGGTTATGAGTAGAACTACACACTGGATGTGGCCGGTCCTCCTCGTGACGTTTGCGACAGGGCTGGCCTTCGCTCAGGCGACGGATCTTCCCTCCGTCGGCGGTTTCGAGGGGACGTTGCCTTCATACTGGACGATGGGAAACCAGCCGTCCGGCGCGACGCTCAGCTGGGCGACCGACCAGTTTCGCTCGCTGGGCCATTCGCTCAAGATCGTGAA